>OJDV01000055.1_pt1 | contig 86910 bp, 88 predicted proteins | sample 1592911 | NCBI WGS metagenome assembly OJDV01 (sample SAMN05416860, study PRJEB24817) | seawater metagenome | isolation source: Sea water | place: Canada:Atlantic | collected 2013-11
CTGCAACCTGCCCCTTAGGAGGGGGCTGCTCTATCCAGTTGAGCCACAGAGCCACTTATAAAACAAAGGCTTACAATGACAATAAGTAACCAACTTTTTTGTTTGTCAAATGTTTGCCATATCCTATTAACCCTATGCATAAAGTATTATTTGAACGGATTGAAGTCTAAATTGGCGTTTAGTTTCTAATTTTGAAACTTCATAATACAATGCAAAAGCTATGAGGTGGAATGCCCACCTCATATTATTGAATCTTAATTTACCGCCTGACCTTTTTTGAAAATCATATCAATGTTACTATAACCATATTCGTCTGCTTCTTTATTTTTGCGAGCTGCGACGACAGCACTTACGATAATCGCGCCTAGGATCCCTCCATTCGCACCGTTAGCCATTGCTTTATTCTCTGTAATATTTTTTGCAGCATAACTTTTGTCTAGTTCTTCACCATCATACGAGCACTTTACATATATAGCCTTACTTCTAAGCCCATACACTGGTACGTTAACTGCTGCTGGTGTTCTTATTCGTGCCTTGAAGCCAGATCCAATTACGTCGCATGGTACCCCAGTTATCTCTGTCTTTTGCGACATCCTAGCCTTAAAGGCTCTGACTGGCATTGGATGGTACCCTTTAAGTCCTGATTGTTGTTTATAGCTAAACGTAACATCCACAGGTTTGGCTGTTTTATATTCCACACAAGCCGTAAAAATGAAGCATGTTGCAATAGTTAATATTTTCTTCAATGTATTATCCCCAATTTCATTTATCATTTATTTATCAATTATTTATATACACATACCTATCAAAAGATAGAGCTTATAATTGGAAAACTTTAGGCATGAGTGGGATTTTACATTTGGGTAGATATATCGGCAAAAGTGTAACATTACATATGCGAGCGATCCAAAAATGAATGACCATTTTGTCCGCACAGCTGCCATTTGCCGTTACGATAACAATTGATGATTTTAATTGAACAGGCATGATAATCAGTATCTGGGTTCAAAACGTGCGCGACTGGGTCCAGAATATCCATATCTGGATTGCAAACATTTTATATCATATTGTTTGCAACATTAGCCTACACCCATAAGTAACAACGAGATAGCACCATATTAATGCAACATTAGGGTTGATATTGATAAAATGTTACATATATCCATAATAGTCTAGAAGCTAATGTTACAAAAGGATACGTGGGTATGAAAGTTGGATATCGCAGAGTAAGCACAATCGAACAGAATTTAGATAGGCAGGAACTATCAGGCTGTGAGAAAGTATTTGAAGAAAAGGAAAGCGGTGCGAGTAAAGATAGAACTGCTTTACAAGAGATGATCTCATTTGTGCGTTCTGGTGACGAAGTGGAAGTTTTCTCTATTGATCGACTGGCTAGAAATCTTGGAGACCTTCAACAAATAATATCAGAACTGAATGACAAGGGGGTATCAATCAAGTTTGTATCAGAAAACTTAAAATTCTCAGGAAATGACGAAGACCCATTTGCAAAACTTCAATTACAAATGCTTGGTGCATTCGCAGAATTTGAACGGAGCTTAATTAAGAAGCGTCAACTTGAAGGGATTGCTAAGGCTAAGGAGCGGGGCATCTATACTGGCAGGAAGAAACAAATAGACGACAAACAGATTAGAGCTATGAAGCTTGAAGGCGTTGCCGTTGTACAGATTGCTTCTGAAATGAATATTTCACGCCAGTCGGTGTATCGTGCACTTAAAGCTTAGGCTAAATATCTAGGGCTTAATTTGCAGTTCCTACGGATGCCCCGTTGATTATTGGATTACCATTGTTCCAACCACCTTCATGCCGAGTGCCATTTCCGTAAATCATAATCCCAATACCGTGAGGTACGCCATTGTTGATTGAGCCCTCGTAAACTGCGTTATTAGAATAGGTAATTTTAGCATTCCCTTGTCCAATGTTGTTGTTCCAATCACCTTCATACCGAGTGCCATTTTCGTAAATCATAGTCCCAATACCGTGAGGTACACCATTTCGGATTGAGCCCTCGTAAACTGCGTTATTAGAATAGGTAATTTTAGCATTCCCTTGGCCAACGTCGTTGTCCCAATTTCCTTCGTAACGGGTGCCATTTTCGAAAACCATAACACCAAATCCACTACGAAACTGGTTGGCAAATTGGCCCTCGTAACGACTGCCGTTTTTATAAATCACTACACCATTATTAGCTGGTCTGCCATAAAGCCAATCGCCCTCGAATGTGGTGCCATTTGTGTAATACATCTTGCCTTTACCTTCTGGTCTACCATTTATGAATATACCTTCATAGACACTCCCATTAGGGTAGGTTGCTCTACCCATTCCCTCAATTACACCACCTATCCATTCTCCAGAATATATGTACCCATTTGGGAGTTTGTAGGTGCCATTGCCATGTTGTTTACCGTTTAAAAACTGCCCTATATAAATGCTGCCGTCATCATATTCTTTTGTATATTTTTCGCCGCTATGTGCAATTAACGCTTCGGGCGCGCGTGGTTTGCTAGATAATATTTCTCCTTCAATCCACAGGCTTCCGTTTCTTTGGTAATATTTTTTACCATCCCAAATCAGACCACTTATCATTCCCGTGGTGTGAAACTTTCCAGTATTTGGATCTGGTACATACTGTAACATCGTTGCGTTATTTTTGTCTTTGACATATATTTCCAAAGCGAGTTTTGTCTTCTCACCTGATGAAAAATGTGAGTTTCCGATCCGTCCATCTATAGTGAAGACTGCAGTGCACTCTATCCATACCTTTGGGTTACTTGGGTTGCTATCAGAAGTATCGAGTAAATTTTGGGATGGACACTCAATCAAATATGCGAGTCCGCGAGTTTTTGGGCTTCCCTTTTTACTCTCTCTAGTCACCGTCAAAGTTGAGCCTGAAAAGAATGCACTAAGTTGTGTTACAAACCTTTTAAGCTCTGCCTCCCTCTCTACTTTTTTTCTATATATAACGAGAATAGTTTTAAGAAAGTTATCACCATTTGGTGAACCCGCGACAAATTCATTAGCGGGAATTTCCATTTTTGATCTACCTGTTATTCGTGGATGCTTAGCACGTCCCTTAAAATTAAACCCCGTAACAGTTTCTGTGTATCGTAATTCCGCTTTGAAACTTATTTGTAATCCTTTGCGTGACACAATATCATACTCTTTAGTAGAATGTGCTGTGCGAATTAATGAGCGGATCTGATTTTGTGGTACTCCCTTGTTTACTAGCTCGTGGCCGACCCATTTAAATCTGCTATCTTGATATAAATCAAACTGCAATCGCATTGTACCTGCCACACTAGTTCTGCCAGAGCCGGCAACTTGGCCTTTAAAATTTTTATACTCGAAACTAACAACTGAGAAGTTTTTTGGAGAAATCAAATTCAAATACGCGGCGATTTCATTCTTATTGGGTTTGCCGCCAGCAAAAACTGAATTTGAACAAAGAAGCACCAACAATATAATTAAATTAAACATTCTGGACAGGTCTAATAAAGTGCGCATGATTACTTTCAAGTAAATAATTAAAAATAGGTTAATGTTACTATTTTTATCAATGTTAACGCCCAGTTTGTCAATGTTATCGCCCCATACGTGATGACCTCAGGTCATCTTTTCGATGACGGAAAGATGATTAAACACGCCACAAGATCAAAATGAATTCCAGTTTTGATCGCTTTGTGTGCGGATGGATATTGCGAGAATTGGGATACTCTTATTTTAAATGTGTATTATTGAATTTGACTAAAAACCAGTATTTTGATATTTTTTTTGGTATTATAGGGCGGTTTGTATGACTTGATATCAATCTAATCACACGGGCGGTTACCCACGCGCTAGACCTGAATTATTTTGAAACTTTTGTGGAGCATTACTACCAAATAAAGCAATTTCAATTTTGCCAAATTCTATAATTATATCGTAAAATTATTTATGATAAAAATTTCAATAGTAATAGAAGTTAAGCCTAAATTTATTCCACATTTCAGAGAGAACAACAGACGAAGACTTCTTCGCCAAATTAGCAAGCAGCTATCGCGCGGGTTTCCAACAACTGGAATTTACCATTCACACAACACAGAGCGAAAAGGCGGGAGATTAGCGCCTCATATTCATTTATTTGTTTCCGTCCCTGATGAGAAACTAGAGCAATATTTAGACCAGCTGCCTTCAGACCTAATAAAGAAAGATAGAACCGGGTATTTTCAACTATCTGACCGTAAGTGCTGGGTATTAGATTATAATTTAAGCTTGCTGAAATACTGCCTTGGTTCAACGCGTAAGTACCAACCGGAAATTATCTATGGAAGAGTTTAAAGTGGACGTTCTGCCTTCTTCCGAACCTAAAGTTTTGGCTTCCCTGCCAAGGCTATTTTTAACCATGCAAGAAAGAAATATATGACAACACCTAGAAAAAAACTAACCCCTAACGAACTAACGTTCGTGTCTATCTGCTTTAAAAATATAAGAATTGACCTGTTAAAACCAACGCAAGTTGATTTTCTTAAGTCTATCAAATCACAGTTTGAATATGATGGAATGTTATCTGCGAAACAGATTCAAGCGCTCAAGAATATTAAACTGTCTTCAGACGTAGCAATAAGAAACAAAGCTATTGCTAAAGGCGGATTGAACTCCGTTCAAAGGGATGCAGATAGAATAGACCAAAAGCTCAATACAATTTATAATCCCATTGGTCGGTAAACTGAATATATGCTATTATAACTTATTGAAAATAATAATCTTTACGAAAGGATTTAGATGAAAACCACCAAAAGAAACACTTATAAAAACACCGCAAGATACGATGTGTTGAACTTCGTTCAATCATTCAAACCTACCCCTTTAGAGAGCCTATATCTGGATAAAATTTTGGGTAAAAATAGCTTATCAATGCGTGATTTAAAGACATTCTTGGAGTATTTTGCACGTAGAGGCGCTAAAAACCTTATAAATAGACAACAATTGGAAGCGCTGGGTCTTCCCATCTTGCCAACTTCATTTGACATGGAAACGAACACCCTTTCGAGTGGTAAGAATTCATGACGCAATCCATAATGATTACAACAGTAATTAAAACAGATGAATTGAAGCAATATAGTAGTGATTTGGCTGCACTAATTAAACAAGTGAAGGCAGGTATGTTCTATATGTGGACACCGTTAAGTCTTCAGCAACCCAATCTGCATTTATTAGTAAAACAGAATTTAATGATGCAATATCTGCTACAATGGGTGGCAGTCCTTCTGCATTCTCTCAAAAGGTAGCTGGAGGTAAGTCTTACCTAACCGTTTAACAGCTGCATACGGGGCATATACACGGGCTCAAGCGCAAGCTGAAAGGCGTTCAAGTGAAGGTAGGCATGTTATACGAAACAGAGCAGAATATTTGGCCGTTTATAAAGATAAATTTAATATGTTTCCTGACAGTCGAATGGGAAGAATATTAAACCAACATATAACAAACAAATTATAAGCAGGATGACGATATCAAGAGGGCCCTGACTGGCAGCTATGCGGACAAAGCAGACTTTCATCTGGTACCTTAACCAACCCTTTCAGGTTTACTAAAAGCACTTTTTAAGCCGTACATGCTCGCCGCAATAGATGGACCAATTCCCAAAGCGAATAGAACAGTTCCGAAGCCAACGCTTCCTCCTAAAGTCCACCCGACAGCTATCACAGCCAGTTCAAGACCACTGCGCACCCAGGCAATTGGCAGGTTTGTCATCCTTTGTAGTCCCGTCATTAATCCATCTCTTGGGCCAGGGCCCAAATTTGCAATTAGATATAACCCACCACCAAATCCGGTGACGAGCACCCCAATAATGGCTCCTACAATTTTTAAGATAATGTTATCAAAGGTGGGCAAATACGGCAGCAAGAAATCAAGGACCAAAGCAATGATAACGGCATTGAGAACGGTTCCAATACCTGGAGTTTGTCTGAGTGGAATCCAACAAAACAAAACAAATAAACTGATCACAAAGGTAGCAAACCCAATACTCCATCCAGTAACATGAGTGATGCCTTGGGCAAAAACCGTCCATGGGCTTACCCCAACACCCGCAGCAATGAGCAAAGCTTCTCCTAGGCCGAAAAGAGTAAGGCCAATCACAAGAAAAATTACAGATAAAAAAGGGGGAGTGAATGTAAGCGCCTTCGGCGAGCTCCAAGAGAGAGAAGGAACTTCTTTAACGGACAGAAAATTTGGTTTTAATTTCATTTTGATATTCTCTTAGAGTTAATGCTAACAACCATCCATGAAACATTTCAATTCGAAGAACAATACCACAAAAATACTTAAACTTGATGACCTTAGGTAAATGGAGGCTATTATATCCAATCAACTACTCAAAGATAACTCATCAAATGATACTGGGCTGGGAATGTCCACTTTGGGCTCAAAGCCACCGTTGTAGCGGGACACCTGCTTTGGCAAAATGGGACACATGGTTTGTCAGTAAAAATATTTTAGGGTCAGGGCCTATTAATCTGCCATATGTCTAATGCCCTGAGATGCGGACAAAGCTGACTTTCAATGAGATTGTGCCAATGGCTGCTTTTTGGCCAAGGGTTATAATTATGATACTATTTCATGACTGAACGTATGTAGGCTGGAACATTGCGGGCGTCTACGACAGCTTCGCGCACAAGCCAATCGAAGTGACTTGAAAGAGACTTTACGCGCTCAATTTCACGAAATGCGAGATAACATTGCCCAACATAGATGACGGCTAAATTTGGGCCAAAAACAGTGACGGGTGAGCTGAATACCCTATGCGCGTCGAAAATGAATATCCGCAGCCTTGGGAACATCTGATCGCACTGATCGGCAATGAAATCCAATTGCTCATATCGGGTACTTTCATCAGCACCTTTGTAATACGCTGTTCCTGCGGCACAGGCCTCAATTTCGTGAATAGGTAGGGCAATTTCATAGTCAGAAACACCCGAAGACAACCATTCAAGTTGATCCTGCATTGCACTATATGCCTGCGGCAAGCGGCGTTCTTGCACGGAAGCGTATTCCCATTCCAACATGCGTTTTGTCTTAAGAATATCCGGTAAAGTTGCGGGGACGTGACGTATTTTATATCCGGCCGCCTCTTGATGCCATTCAAGTAGCTGCTCATCTGCCGAGGTGCGTTCGGCGGGGCTAAGAGATAGCGCAGCGGCCACAATGTCGCCGGGAATTTCTGGTCTATTTGTTAGACCGAGTAGCCAGTCGGTGCTGACGCCCAAAGCATCTGCAACATCCGCAGCCAACTGTGCGTTTGGCAAACGTGGATGGTCTCCCTTAAGAAGCTGGCCGATAGTTGAACGATCCACTTTCGTTTCTCTGGACAATGCACTTTTAGTTACACCTTTACGAAGCATGACTTCCTCTAAGCGGCTTCGGAAAATATCTGCACGATTTCTCTTGTCCATTATAATCTACCTTGTTGGTAAAATGCTACAAAATAGATTTATTGCAGCAAATTTGCATAATGTCCATATGCACATATCGGAGATAAGAACATAGAAACTCAAACCACTGCGAGGAGAAACCCCAATGGATAGCACAACCAGGCTTTTAACCAAGGCGATGACATGGCAAATTGCTGGGTTCTTCACCATGACACTTATTGGGTTTCTCTTCACGGGATCTGTTACAGCAAGTAGCGGCATCGCCTTTGTTGGAGCACTGGCTGGTTTTGCTTCATATTTCGTTCACGAAATGGTCTGGTCAAAGGTCTCATGGGGTAAGAGTAATGTCCACGCTGTAGAGAATAAGCGGGCCTTAGCTGCACTACAGTAAGTTGGTGTCGTGAACCCGTCATTCGCTGTCACACAGAAACTGGTAAAGTGGGCTCTAAGCAGACGTTTGTGCATTCAGTTTCGTGACATATAGTTTATATTCTTCAATCAATTCATCAGGTCCTTCAATCCGAACATTTCCAGCCCAATCAGGGTGGCACAGTTCCCAAAAGAGTTCCTGATGACCTCTACACATAAGTATTACCTGTAAACTTCCATCTTTCAACCGTTCTGAAGTTTGAGAACCGTGGAACCTAACGCTTTCGGCTCTATCTGCCACCGACGCAGAGAAACGAAGTTTCACTTCTAAAAGCTCATCGCCGTGATAAATCCCAAAGCTTCTCGCTGACCAGCCCTTCAAGTTGAAGTCGTTTGGATACTCAAACATAACACCAGTTAATTTCGCCTCTTCTATCAGGTTTAAACGGTAAGTAAGAATGCCTCTATCACCCGTTTTTGCTATCAAGTAACCAAACCGACCAAATAATATTCCTAATGGCTGCACCCGCCTTAGGGATGCTTTCTTCTTTCTGTTTGACTGGTATGCAATATTTAACTCTTCAAAACCCAGAATGGCCTTTTCCAAATTACGCATCAGGGTTTCGGAAACAGCACTTCTGGGTCCAACACGCCCCAAATGAGCAGTCCTTTCGATTAGGTTTTCTTGATCAACTGCTATTCTTGTTGCTGCTGGGCGCTGGGCGGCTAGAAGCTTGGATAATGCTAGACGCACAGTGCGGCTAGGGAGCGTTTCTATCATGGTCTCCAACGTGGAGCGCTCAATTGCATCCAATTCGAGTAGGGGCGCTGGTAGCGTTCCTGATAGCTTCCACCGCTTTGTAAGGTGGTGGGGATCTAGATCAACGAAATTCCGTTCGATCTCGAAACCCATGTCTTTCAAGTTTTCCATCATTCTTTCGACAGTTCGGCGAGATCGTTCTGTCCGTACCATCAGTTCTTGAATCGTTAGGCCAATGGAAGAAGCTTGTAGTTCAGTAGCCAGCTCCAACATTTCCTGTAACTTGCTTCGTGACATTTGTTCTTCCTGTTTAGTTGTTTCGATAAATAGATATCTTATACGTCAACTGGTGACGCAATAGATAGGTATGTTGAATTTATCGGCAATCAAGCTGACAACAAAACAATATGGAGATAAAAATGAACAACACTTTTAATGAATTCGCCAACCAATTTGGAACAACTGAAAAACTGGTTCGGGGCAAACCTGAATATGTTAAGCAAACAGTTGAGGTAATGCGCTTAAATGTAATTGAACGGGCGCAAGCTGCCTTGCAAATTATCAAGTCCAAGGAAGAAGCAACTTCAAAAAATCCTATGGTTCGTAAAGTTCGCAATGGGTTATCCATCAAAATTGGGTATGGCGCTAAAAATGAAACCTTGATTACCTTTGGCAAGGATCAAAATGGCAAAGACAAGGTTACGCGGTTTTTCTTTCTTGAAAAGAGAAACGAGGCTATTGCTTTCCTAGAGGGGACTATATCCTTTTTTGAACAAGGCAAAATGGACGATGTTCTAGAAATCAAGCTTGTAAGTTATCGACTACGTGCGGAAAAAGGTAAAGTGTCTCGTCGTAAAACTAAAACTAAACTTATTGCAAGTGTGGAGCAAATTCCTAAAGCCGCATAATACTCACAATATGCTCCCGTTTTAACGCGATGAGCTTCGGAACTTCGTTCCGCGATAGGGCGCTTAAATGCGCCCTTTTCTTATTAATTAACTCAATAAGTTTTCTGCATCTTGTTTTGTCTATACGCCTATTTTGAGTTACTCCTGTCGATGACTTGGCTTAATTTGGTGGCAAATTTATCAGGAGTTACGTGTGCATACCATTCTTGGATAACCTGAATAGATGTTCCACCATTTCTGGCTAACTCGTACAGGGATGCATCCGAGTTGATTAGGCGTTGTTCAAAGTACAAGTGCCTAAGAGAATATAGCGTCCTTCTCTTTTGCTTGCCCGTTTGTTCAAACTCTAGATCAGCCCATCTAATGAAATTATCCCATTGTGATTTAAAACTAACTATAGGTTTTCCAACAAATGACTTATCTAACTGCGTAGTACTTGGATGAATAAAAATATAACCATCATTTTTGTGTAGATGTTTAACACTTTTAACTACCTCTAAATGGTTTTTTAGATGTGGAAGGGCAACAGCATTACGTTGCTTGTACTCACCATTTTTTTGTTTGGATGTTTCGACTGATAGTAGAACGTATTCATCTCTAACGTATTCAATTCCTGCCCAACGTAAACTAGTCATCTCCTTACCTGGTCTTATGCCTGAATAATAAATCGTCAAACAATATAGTCTAAATAGCAACCTATAGTCTCTAACATGGCCACCATCGGCATCATGCACACTATCAACCCACTCATCTAAAGCTGCAGTGAGTTTTTCAGCTTCCTCTGTTGTGAAAGATGGCCTGTGGTTGTTAACATTTTTGGCCCTGTCAATTATGGGCATATTTTCTATGAGATTTTCACGTTTAGCATGTTTGAATATGCCTCTAATAACTGCAAAATCTCGATTAATAGTATTTGCAGATACCTTGACGTTTTTATCACGCTTCACACCCATATTCCGTCTACTACTGTGATATGATTCAATATCTGACGTTTTTATTTGGTGTAAAAACTTACCAACGAATACTGGATTTAAACACTGCTCAATAATTGTTTTGTGATAATCGTAACTAGCTTGACTACATATATCCATATCCACTCTTTGCTGTAGCCAAGCGATATATCTAGAAGCAGCCGTTTCCCACCTAACACTGTTAAGAGGTAAGCCACTATGCACCCGATGGTCGGCAGCTTTGTAGTGATCTATTGCAATTCGTTTAGCTTCGTTAAAACTCTTAGATTTTGTTGAAATGCGAATTCGCCCCTTTCCACTAGCTGTTGTTATCTTGGCCTGCCAAATAGGGTTAAGCTTGCCTCTCACAAGTCGGGTATAAAGAACTATATTCCCTTCCCAAATTGAAACTACTTCTGGCTTACCGCGCTCACGCATAAATCAACTCCTTATACAGATGCATATTAGGTGTTTGTCAAATGTTTGCCAAGTAATTTTCTAACACATTGATAATGCTAGGTTGTAATATTATGAAATATAACCATATTTTATGTTAAGTGATTGATATTTGGCTTAGACGTCTAAATTAGGAGGGGGCTGCTCTATCCAGTTGAGCCACAGAGCCACAGGTATTGAAAGCCATAAGTTTTGTAATTTGGCAAGTAATCTTTTGGGTAACCAAAATTTAAAGAGCCATCACAGGTGTGATAATAAATATCCAAAAGCAGTAAACAATGTGGCACCTGTTAGGAATTTCAAAAGTTGAATGCGTTTCAATACTGGCTTGGGCGCGTGATCTTTTGTATTTTGGGTTAATAGGTTTTCGATAATATCTGGTAACCTAGGCCCGAAGCGCGACAAAACCATAGCGGTTTTGGTAAGGTCGCGCATCATTGCGCGCGGCCCAAGGTTGTTTTTTATGTAGTTTTCAACTTCGGGTTTGGCCGCTGACCACATGTTTAAGTCAGGGTCAAACGTGCGCGCTACCCCTTCAACCACAACCATTGTGCGTTGTAGTAAAATTAATTCGGTACGTGTTTCCATACCAAAGCGTTCGGTCACGTCAAACAGATGTGCTAACAGGCGCGCCATCGAAACCTGACTGGCACCGTGGCCGAATATCGGTTCACCTACTGCACGCAAGGCTTGCGCAAATTCGTCAACATCCTGATCGGCAGGTACATAGCCAGCTTCAAAATGCACTTCGGCGACACGACGGTAATCTTTGCGGATAAACCCCATTAGAATTTCGGCGTATGCACGCCGCGTGTATTCATCAATGCGGCCCATGATGCCAAAATCCAAAGCAATCAGATCGCCGTTTGGGGCAAGTTTCAGGTTTCCTTGGTGCATATCCGCATGAAAGAATCCATCGCGCAAAGCGTGGCGTAAAAACATGTGAATGATACGAGTACCAAGGGCGCTTAAATCATATCCAGTGGCCTGAAGCTTTTCAATATCACCTAAGGGAATGCCCTCAGCCCATTCTAATACCATTACACTGCGGGCTGATTGATCCCACAGGATTTTAGGAACGTGAAAGCCTTCATCTTTTTCTGTATTGGCCTGAAACTCGGAAGCGGCAGAGGCCTCGGTTCGCAAATCAAGTTCGCCTTTTACGATGCTGTCAAAATGATCTATCACCGCAGTTGGGCGCAGGCGGCGTGAGGCAGGGGAAAGAAACTCGATAGTTTGAGCCGCAAAATAAAATGCATCTACGTCCTTACGAAATGCCCGTTCAATATTGGGCCGCAAAACTTTGACAGCCACTTCCTGACCTGTTTCGCGAAGCCGCGCGTGATGAACCTGCGCGATAGAAGCGGCCGCCACAGGTGCGCTGAATTCAGAAAATAATTCATCCGTAGTTTGGCCCAACTCTTTTAGAATCTCTGCCTTTGCCAGTTCCATAGAAAACGCTGGCAGGCTGTCTTGTAGCACTTTTAGCTCCATTGCCATTTCTGTGCCAACGACATCAGGGCGTGTTGACATCAACTGCCCGAATTTGATGTATGCGGGGCCAAGGGCGGTGATGGCGCGCAACATGGGTGGTTGCGTGACATCCCCTTTTAGGCCCAGCCACTTAAACGGCCAACCCAGAATACGCGCGGTGATGCGGACGCTTGGGGGTAGGTCAAGCATTTCCAATACGACCTTCATCGCACCCGTACGTTCAAACGTGGCACCCGTGCGGATTAATCGCCATATATTATGTGGGCCGCGCATTTTAAATCTTCCAGCCAGAGTGCAGACAGGCAATGCCCATCGTCAAGTTACGGTATTTGGCGTTTTCAAACCCTGCATCTTTGACCATTTGCAGGAATGTATCCTGATCGGGGAATTTGCGGATGCTTTCGACCAGATATTGGTAGCTATCCGCATCATTGGCGATCAGTTTGCCCAAGGGCGGGATGATGTTGAAAGAGTATTTGTCATATGCCCACTGCATCGCGGGATTGGGGATTTGGCTGAACTCCAGCACCACCAAACGCCCGCCCGGTTTTAATACGCGGTACGCTTCATACAGGGCCTCTTGTGGGCGGGTCACGTTTCGGATTCCGAAGGATATCGTGTAAACGTCGAATGTGTTATCTGCGAATGGTAAGGCCATCGCATCGCCGCAAATCCAGTTTAGACGGTCAGCCAGATCAGAGGCTTCTGCCCGTGTGCGGCCTGCGTCAAGCATACCTTGGGTCATGTCGAAAACCGTGGCGTGTGCATTTGGTGCGCGTTTCAGGAACCTGAATGATATGTCACCCGTACCACCTGCCACATCCAGTAGTTTTTGGCCGTCACGCGGTGCCAGCCAATCCATCATCGCCTCTTTCCAGATACGGTGAATGCCCATCGACATGGCATCATTCATTACATCGTATTTAGATGCTACATTGGAAAATACGCCGTGCACCATTCCCGCCTTTTCGGCCTCATCAACGGTTTTGAAACCAAAATGTGTTGTGCGATTGTCTGACATCGGTGACTTCCAGCTTTATTCAATGTGCAATTACGTCATATATAGCGTGTTGTCACCGATATTAAATGCGTCAAAAGGAGCATGCTTTGCCTGAACTGCCCGAAGTTGAAACCGTCCGCAAAGGGCTAGAACCGTATCTGACGGGGCATGTGATCATGCAAGCCGATATTCGCCGCCCTGATCTACGCTGGCCGTTTCCTGAAAACATGGCTGCTCGGTTGGTTGGCAAACGTGTAGATCGGTTGCGCAGGCGGTCAAAGTATATCCTGTGTGATCTGGATAGCGGCGAAACCTTGTTGATTCATTTGGGCATGTCGGGGCGGATGACAATTTCAGCACCTGATCAGACCAAGGATATGGTCGAGGATTTCCATCATTTGCACCCTGCATTGGAAAAACACGATCATGTAGTGATTGATATGGATAATGGTGCGCGGATTACTTTTAACGATGCGCGTCGTTTCGGGGCGATGGATTTAATGAATACGAAAACTGCTGAACAACACAAGTTGTTGGCATCATTGGGGCCTGAACCGCTAGGTAATAGTTTTGATGAGGCTTATTTTGTGGCTGCCCTGAAAGGCAAGAGCACCCCGATCAAATCGGCCTTACTAGATCAACGCATTGTATCGGGTCTGGGTAATATATATGTGTGTGAAGCTTTGTGGCGCACAGGTATTTCCCCGTTAAATAAAGCAGGGAAGTTATCAAAATCCCGTACGGCATCACTTGTGCCAGCGATTCGGGCGGTTTTGAATGATGCGATTACCGCGGGCGGTTCTTCTTTAAAGGATTATCGGCAGGCGGATGGTGAGTTGGGGTATTTCCAGCATAGCTTTGCCACTTATGGTCGCGAAGATGAGCCGTGTAAAACATCCGATTGTAAGGGCCATATTAAGCGGGTTGTACAATCAGGCCGTTCAAGCTTTTATTGCCCGAAATGTCAGACTTAGAGTTAAGGAATGCAAATGACCTATAGCACACTGATCGTTGAGATTAATAATAACGTGGCACTGGTGCAATTTAACCGCCCCGAAGTGATGAACGCACTAAACGCAGAGCTTCTGGGTGAACTGGGACAGGTGATGACCGACCTAGGTGCCAACCCTAAAGTGCGTGCCATAGTGTTGACAGGCAATGATAAGGCGTTTGCAGCAGGGGCTGATATTAAGGAAATGCAAGACAATTCATTCGTTGATATGTTTACGAAAGATTTTTTAACTGATGATATGGATCGTTTCCTGAAGTGTCGAAAACCTATCATTGCCGCCGTATCGGGTTACGCGCTGGGCGGTGGTTGTGAATTGGCAATGATGTGTGATTTTATTTTGTGTTCAGAAACTGCCAAGTTCGGCCAGCCAGAGATTAACATAGGCGTTATGGCTGGTTTAGGGGGGACACAACGCCTGACCCGTATTGTTGGTAAGTCCAAAGCGATGGAAATGAACCTGACAGGCCGCCTTATGGATGCTGAAGAGGCAGAGCGCTCAGGGCTGGTTAGCCGCATCATTCCCGCAGAGAATTTGGTGGCCGAAGCACTGAAAACTGCGGGGCAAATTGCTGCAAAATCAAGCATAGCGGTTATGGCCGTTAAAGAATCAGTTAACCGCGCATATGAAACGTCTCAATCCGAAGGGTTGCTATATGAACGCAGACTTTTCCACGCTCTTTTTGCCACAGAGGATCAATCTGAAGGTATGGCCGCCTTTGTTGAAAAAAGATCGGCACAATTTAATGATAAATAAGCGTCTAACACATTGACTCTGATCCATATGAGTTCTAGAAGGCCGCTTCATCGTCAGACACGATAACAGGATTTTATCATGGCCAATTCGCCGCAAGCAAAAAAACGTGCTCGTCAAGCCGAGCGTCGCACTGAAGTAAACACAAACCGCCGTTCGCGCATTCGTACCTTTCTACGTAAAGTAGAAGAAGCGATTGCAGGTGGCGACAAAACTGTTGCAGCAGCTGCATTAAAAGAAGCACAGCCAGAAATCATGCGTGGCGTGACCAAAGGCATTATGCACAAAAACACAGCAAGCCGTAAAGTATCGCGCTTGTCTGCCCGGGTTAAATCCCTAGGTGCATAAGCTTTCTTACTGAGAATTAATTAGAACAGGGTTTTTTGGCCCTGTTTTTTTATGTCAAAATGAATGTTCTATTTTTGGACACCTTGTTTGACAAATTAAGGCATATTAATGTCATAGCCTCTGGTCAAAGGGATTCTCTTACTTTGACACTTCAAAATGTACCAGTTTTGCGCCCTGCTTTATTCTTAACGCAGGGTAAAGCCGTTTCTTCATATAATCTATATAAAACAGCAAGTTAAGCACATTTAAGAGATTCGAATAAACTAATTTTGAGTCAATAGAGAAGATTCATTGAAACCTCTTAGCAGTGCTTGGTATCGTCTGTAGGTGAATCACACATTGGGGGATGAGATGACCGCGTCACTAAGTCAAAATGTTATAGAGGAAAGTCCTCTGGATGCATGGAGTGGTCTGACAAATATAACCGATGCTGTTCTAGTGGATGTCAGAACAAAGGCTGAATGGTCTTTTACCGGTATTCCTGATCTGAGTGCCTTGGGCAAGCAGGTCATCTTACTGGAATGGCGTCAGTATCCCGATATGTCTGTGAATGATAGGTTTGTTGAAGATTTACTGGAACAAGTAGGAGGGTCTGCACCTTCTAAAATTTATTTTTTATGTCGTTCCGGCGTAAGGTCTTTGCAAGCAGCAAATATGGTGGATCAAGCTTTTTCTGCAAAAGGTATGTCCGCACAATATATAAATGTGCTTGAAGGATTCGAGGGTGACTTGAACGCGGATCGGCATAGAGGATTAACAAACGGGTGGAAATCTCGGGGGTTGGCGTGGGGCCAAACTTAACAACTGTATGAGATAAAATAAATGGAATTTGACTGCTGGGGCCGCGTTCGCGATCAATTATTAAATGTAATTGGTAAAGACGCATTTCAAAACTGGATTGAACCGCTAAGCCTGTTGAAGGTTACTGACGGTATTGCATCTTTCTCTGCGCCAACAAGCTTTGTTGGAACATGGGTGGATCGCAATTATGGCGACAAAATTGTGATGATGATGACACGTGAAGGTGTTGCAGTTGATCGATTGATGTTTCAAGCGGATGTTTTGGTGCAAGCGGAATCAAAAGATGACGTAAAGCAAAAGATGATGGCGCCTATTGTGTCAGTTCCAACAGGATCAAAAGATTTGCCGGGTGCGCCGCTTGATAAACGATATACCTTTGATCGTTTTGTTGTGGGTAAACCTAATGAGTTGGCACATGCAGCAGCACGCAGAGTAGCGAATGGTGGACCCGTTACATTTAATCCGTTATTTCTATATGGCGGTGTGGGTTTGGGTAAAACCCATTTGATGCACGCGATTGCATGGGAAATTCAAGCGCGCGACCCTAAGGCCAAAGTATTATATCTTTCGGCTGAACAGTTCATGTATCGGTTTGTGCAAGCTTTAAGGTTCAAAGATACAATGAGCTTTAAAGAGCTTTTTCGTTCTGTTGATGTGCTTATGGTTGATGATGTTCAATTCATTGCCGGCAAAGACAGCACGCAAGATGAATTTTTTCACACGTTTAATGCGTTGATTGACCAAAACAAACAGATCATAATTTCGGCTGACCGTGCGCCTGGCGAAATTGCAGGGTTGGAAGAGCGGATTAAATCACGGCTTCAGTGGGGTCTTGTTGTTGATCTGCATCCAACTGATTACGAATTACGTCTGGGGATTTTACAATCCAAAGCAGAAACACAACGAGTGCATTATCCTGAAGTGATTTTGGCAGAAGGTATACTTGAATTTATCGCACACCGTATTTCCAATAATGTACGTGTATTGGAAGGTGCATTGACCCGTCTGTTTGCATTTGCATCTCTAGTAGGTCGTGAAGTGACATTGGATGTCGTTCAGGAATGTCTGGCAGATATGCTGCGTGCCTCTGATCGCAAAGTCACGATTGATGAGATTATCCGCAAAGTGGCCGATCATTATAACCTGCGCTTAACGGATATTTTAAGCCCACGCCGCGCACGTTCTGTGGCACGCCCACGGCAAGTGGCAATGTTCTTGGCTAAAAGACTGACATCTAAATCTTTACCTGAAATTGGGCGCAGATTTGGGGGGCGTGACCATACCACTGTCATTCATGCTGTGAAGAAAATTGAAGAACTACGCGCGATTGATAATCAAATCGCTGAAGATGTGGAGCTTTTGCGCCGTATGTTGGAAGCATAAGCTAAAAAACGCGATCACATTGGGCGTGGGCCCAGTGTACTCTTGACCTTGTGCGCAATCCCGTAAATTGTAATATTAATATTGAATAAACCGATATATCGGGTAAGGTCGTGATCCCACACGATCAGGGAGCGGGAAAATGAAAGTCAGTATCGAACGTAGCGCATTGCTAAAAGCAATGTCTCAGGCACAATCCGTTGTTGAGCGGCGTAATACCATTCCAATTTTAGCTAACGTGTTGATTGAATCCGAAGGCGATTCAATTAGTTTTCGGGCAACTGATCTGGACATTGAAGTTATTGATAAAGCACCTGCGATGGTTGAACGTGCGGGTGCAACTACGGTTGGCGCGCATACATTGCACGAGATTGTACGTAAATTACCTGACGGTGCGATGGTAGAACTGTCTGATGATGGAACATCGGGCCGTTTGGAAATAAAAGCTGGGCGTTCAAGTTTTTCACTGGCAACACTTCCCAAAGAAGATTTCCCAGTGATGGCATCATCTGAATATGCGTGTAACTTTTCTGCGAATGCAGCTGCTTTGCGCCGCTTGTTTGACAAGTCAAAGTTTGCAATTTCTACGGAAGAAACGCGTTACTATCTTAACGGTGTTTATATGCATGCGTCCGATGGTGCAGACGGCAAGGTTCTGCGCTGTGTTGCCACAGACGGGCACCGTCTAGCGCGTATTGATGCAACTTTGCCCGAAGGCGCAGAGGAATTACCAGGCGTAATTGTGCCACGTAAAACCGTGAATGAATTGCGCAAGTTGTTGGAAGATGATGAAATGCAAATCGCTGTGTCAGTTTCCGAAACAAAAATCCGTTTTGCAACACCAGAAATCACTTTGACCTCTAAGGTTATTGATGGGTCATTCCCTGATTACACACGCGTTATTCCACAAGGTAATACACGCCGTTTAGAGGTGGATGCAGCAGAGTTTGCCCAAGCGGTTGATCGGGTTTCAACCGTATCATCGGAACGCTCACGTGCCGTGAAATTGTCACTGGATGAAGACCGCCTGATCTTGACTGTAAACGCGCCTGATAGTGGTGCCGCGGAAGAAGAATTAGCTGTGGCATACGGTGATGAGCCTTTAGAAATTGGGTTTAACGCCAAATACTTACTGGAAATTGCAGGGCAGGTTGATCGTGAAAATGCGGTGTTCCTATTCAACTCATCTGGTGACCCCACTTTGATGCGTGAAGGCAATGACGATAGTGCTGTTTATGTCGTGATGCCAATGCGGGTGTAACCGTTTGGCGGGTCTTGCACTTCAAAGTTTAACGCTTTCACATTTCAGGTCACACAAACGCGTTTCCATTGAAACCGACGGGCGGCCTATTGCTATTTATGGTGCGAATGGCGCGGGCAAAACCAATATTCTAGAAGCAATCTCTCTTTTGTCACCAGGGCGCGGTATGCGCCGCGCAAAGGTGGATGAAATGGGCCGATCACCTGAAAACCTTGGGTGGAAAGTATCGAGTGTTCTGGAAAGCCTAGGGCAGGTGCATGAGGTTGAAACCAGCTATAAGGGCGAAGGGTCGCGCAGTGTACTAATCGACGGTAAAACCGCTCCGCAACTGGCCCTTGGCAGGCTGGCCCGTATCGTTTGGCTGGTGCCAGTTATGGACAGGCTTTGGGTTGAAGGCGCCGAAGGGCGTAGACGGTTTTTGGATCGTTTAACCATGAGCATGGAGCCGCGCCATGCAGAACAATCTGTGATTTATGAAAAGACCATGCGTGAACGCAATCGAATGCTAAAAGACGGGGTGCGTGATCCGTCATGGTACACAGCCGTAGAAAAGCAAATGGCCGAAGCGGGCGCGATCATTGAAAACAATCGTGTGATGACTGTCGCACGCCTGCAAGAAGCGCAAAAGGGGGCCGATACGGCCTTTCCTGCGGCAGAACTTTCACTTGTTGGGGCTGATGCGGGAGCGATAATCACCGACAGGGATGATTTGCTGACAGCATTCGAAGACAGCCGCCCCCGTGACATGGCGGCGGGGCGCACTTTGGTTGGCCCGCACCGTGATGACCTGAACGCGGTTTATACGGCCAAAGGGACGCTCGCTAAGCAATGTTCTACTGGTGAACAAAAAGCCCTTCTGGTGTCGCTTGTTCTTGCCAATGGCCGCGCATTGGCGCAAGATTTTGGGGCGCCGCCGATTTATTTACTGGATGAAGTAGCTGCCCACTTGGATGCAGACCGTCGTGCCGCCCTGTATGATGAAATATATGCATTGGGCGCACAGGCGTGGATGACGGGAACCGGCCCTGAATTGTTTGATGATTTCGGGGATAGGGCAATGTATCTGGAAGTTTCAGATGTAGACAATATATCGGTTGTTAAAGTGCGCTAAGAAGAATTTAATATGGGGATAGATAAATGTATTTCAAAGATAAATTACGCAAGACAAAAGATCGCTTAAGCAGTCATATTGTGACCATTCCCTCTGCAACGGTGACCCAAGCTATGGCTGCGGCGGGCGCTGATAGTCTAATGATAGATTTGGAACATGGTGCGATTGATTATGGCGCGGCTCATTCCATGATAGCTGCAACCAAGGGTTATGATTGTGCGCCGTTGGTGCGTGTTGCTAAGGCCGATGATTGGCATGTGAAGCGTGCATTGGATATTGGGGCAGAGGGAATTGTGTTTCCACTTATTAATACAGCTATAGATGTTCAAAAAGCGGTCTCATCGTTGCGCTATCCACCAAATGGAACACGCGGATTTGGCCCGTTTATTGCGCATTCCCATGAAAATGTAAGCCTGTTAGATTATGCTGCAAAAATAGATGGCACACGCGCGTGTTGCATATTGGCAGAAACAACTGAAGTCGTCGAAAATATAGATGAAATTTGCGCGGTTCCAGGAATTGACTTAATAATTCCTGCCCAATTTGACCTAAGCACATCATTGGGGATTAACGGGCAATTTGATAATCCAATATTTCAAAATGCCGTAGCCAAGATTGAAAACGCAGCACTTGCCGCCAATATTCCATTGGGTGGTGTTGCAATGACAAAACAACAAGCAGATGCATTGTTCGCCAAAGGATACAGGCTTGTAGCTGGTTTTGATTTGCTGATGCTAAAGGCAAAGACTGCAGAAGTGCAATCTTGGTGCGAAACATAATTTAGAAAGGCCTGCTATGACCCCTCAACGTATAACCATGATTACACTTGCGGTTGCCGATCTGGAGCGATCACGCAAATTCTATGCAAAACTTGGTTGGGAAGAAGCCGAAGGGGGCAATGATGCGATTGCCTTTTACAAAATAGCGGGCCAGTTTTTTGCTCTCTATTCTAAAGATGCGTTAATCGCAGACCTTGGTATGCCGATCCATGAACGTTCGACAGGTACTATTACGATGGCCACAAATTACAATTCCCCCAAGGATGTGGATCATGCGTTTGCCAATGCGATTAAAGCGGGGGCGATTGTAATCACCAAACCAAAAGAGGTTTTTTGGGGCGGCTATTCGGGAAATTTTGCCGACCCTGACGGGCATTTGTGGGAAGTGGCGCATAACCCATTTTGGACGTTGGATGATGCTGGCCAAATTATTGGCAACGCATAATCACCCAGACACAAAATCTTGTGGTTCAGGCGTGACATTCCCCGTGAAAACCCGTATATTTAGTGTTAAATATAGCAGGGTATACGAATGTCTGACGATCAACAACAACCAGAAGAATACGGCGCCGATTCCATTAAAGTTCTCAGGGGCTTAGAGGCAGTTCGCAAGCGGCCGGGTATGTATATCGGTGATACTGATGATGGTTCAGGTTTGCACCATATGGTTTATGAAGTGGTTGATAACGGCATTGATGAGGCTTTGGCTAAACATGCGGATTTTGTATCGGTTACGATCCATGAAGATGAAAGCGTTTCTGTGCGCGATAACGGACGCGGTATTCCCGTTGGTATCCACGAAGAAGAAGGTGTTTCTGCTGCCGAAGTGATTATGACCCAACTGCACGCAGGCGGTAAGTTTGACAGTAATTCCTACAAAGTGTCAGGCGGCCTACACGGTGTTGGTGTGTCTGTAGTGAACGCCCTGTCTGATTGGCTGGAGCTGAAAATTTGGCGTGACGACAAAGTACATATCGCGCGGTTTGAGCATGGCGATACGGTGAAACATCTTGAAGTAATTGGCGACGCGGAAGGTGAAACAGGCACCGAAGTCCGTTTTATGGCGTCTCTAGATACATTTTCCAACCGCAACTATGTATTCAAAACGCTGGAAAACCGCTTGCGCGAACTGGCGTTTCTGAATTCTGGCGTGAAGATTATCCTACGCGATGAGCGCCCTACTGAAGCGCTGGAATCTGTATTGTTCTACGATGGTGGCGTGAAAGAGTTTGTGCGTTATCTGGATCGATCCAAAACCGCTGTCATCGAAGACCCGATTTATATTGTTGGCGAAAAAGATGACATCACGATTGAAGTCGCGATGTGGTGGAACGACAGTTACCACGAAAATGTATTGCCCTTTACCAACAACATTCCGCAACGTGATGGCGGCACCCATATGGCAGGCTTTCGGGGGGCTTTGACGCGGACTATCAATAATTATGCGGCGTCCAGTGGGATTGCCAAGAAGGAAAAAATCTCTTTTACGGGCGATGATGCGCGTGAAGGGTTAACCTGTGTTCTGTCCGTAAAAGTACCTGACCCGAAGTTCAGCTCGCAAACCAAAGACAAGTTGGTTTCATCCGAAGTCCGGCCTGTTGTTGAAAGCCTGATGAACGAAAAGCTGTCGGAATGGTTTGAAGAAAACCCAGTACACGCCAAAGGAATTGTCACAAAGATTGTAGAAGCGGCACTGGCCCGTGAAGCGGCGCGTAAAGCGCGTGAATTGACACGGCGCAAAACCGCGTTTGGTGGTACTTCGCTACCTGGTAAATTGGCGGATTGTCAGGAACGTGATCCGTCTAAATCCGAAATATTTATTGTTGAAGGGGACAGCGCTGGGGGCTCTGCCAAACAGGGCCGTTCTCGCGAAAATCAAGCGGTTCTTCCATTGCGCGGTAAAATCCTGAATGTGGAACGTGCGCGCTTTGACAAAATGCTGACTTCTGAGCAAATCACAAACCTGATTACAGCCCTTGGCACAGGCATCGGGCGCGATGAGTTCAATATTGAAAAACTGCGCTATCATAAAGTAGTTATAATGACCGATGCAGATGTTGACGGGGCGCATATTCGTACATTGCTGTTAACGTTTTTCTTCCGTCAAATGCCTGAACTGATTGACGGCGGTTACTTGTATATTGCGCAACCACCACTGTTTAAAGTGGCGCGCGGTAAATCGGAAGTGTACCTAAAAGACCAGTCAGCACTGGATGATTACCTTATTGAGCAAGGTATCGACGGTGCATCACTGGATTTGGGCGGCGGCAATGTAGTTTCAGGTGCCGACCTAGCACGGGTGGTGGAAGAAGCGCGTCATGCACGAATGGTTCTGGATGGATTCCCTACACATTACGACCGTCACATTTTGGAACAATCCGCGATTGCGGGTGCATTGATACCGGGCGTGGTGGACAATGATCCCCAAGGTACGGCCAATTTGGTTAGCGGGCGTTTGGATCAGGTCAGCCTTGAGTATGAACGCGGTTGGGCGGGTCGCCAAACACAAGACCATGGGTTGCGGTTTAGCCGGATTGTGCGTGGTGTTGAAGAAAGTCACACACTGGATGGCCGTTGTCTGCATTCGGGTGAAGCCCGCAAATTAAGCAGCATGACTGACGCGCTACAAGAGGTTTACGGTAAATCCGCAAGGTTCACACGCAAAGATAAAACAACAGTTGTCCACGGGCCTATTGCATTGCTTAGTCTGGTGCTGGCGGAAGGTGAAAAAGGGCTGTCATTGCAGCGTTACAAAGGATTGGGTGAAATGAATCCTGGCCAGCTGTGGGAAACCACGCTTGACCCTGAAGCACGGGTATTGTTACAGGTAAAAGTGGGTGATTTGGCGGATGCAGATGATCTGTTTACCAAACTGATGGGCGACGTGGTTGAGCCGCGCCGCGAGTTTATACAGAAAAATGCGTTGTCTGTGGAAAATCTGGATTTTTAAGTTGGGTTGTTAATGGCGCGTACTGGCCATTAAGGCATTTTCTGCGGCCCGTTTACAGGGTCTGGAATGCGTATGGAAACGGTATGGCAGGCGTATGGCACTTTGCCATAGGTGAAAAGTTTCTTTGAAATCTGGAGGCTCGCAACGGTATCATGCCTGCGGCGCGGATATTTAAACCCTTTGGAAAATAGCTAGCGTATACGTTCACGCCACAGCGTATAGGCGCCCATACCAATTACGATGGCCATACCGATCAGTGTCCAACCGTCTGGAATGTCGCCCCAAATCAACCAACCTAACAGGATGGCCCAGATCATGATTGTGTAGCGAAAGGGTGCAACGGATGCGATTTCGCCGACGCGCATCGCGGCAACGGATGCATAGTAGCCGCCGAATAGGAATAGGGCTGCTAGTGCCAGAAGCGCAAGTTCATAGTTGGAAACTGGCGCCCATTCACCTACCACGATAGTTGCAATGCCGCCAGCGGTGGTAATGACAACTGCCGTGACAAATGAAACAAACAGCGACGATACATTTGCCGAAAACCGCCGTACTGTCAGATCGCGCCATGTAACAAATGCAACCGCACCCAAGCCAAACAGAGCATAAGAATTAAAGCCATCTGCACCCGGGCGCACGATGATTAAGATGCCGATGAATCCGATAAGGATGGCAGCTGCGCGTCGCCAGCCAAAATATTCACGCATGAAAATGGCGGCTGCGATTGATACGGTTAACGGTAAGGCTTGTAATATGGCGGTGATGTTGGCGATAGGCATGTGGATAAGAGCGGTTAAAAACATCATTGTCGCGCCTACCTCGGCCACGGAGCGCCATGCGATAAGTTTTTGATCTTTGCGGTTTGGTATGGTTTTAAACGTACCGTTGAGTAATGCCATGCTACCGATGAACAAGATGGTAAACAGACCACGAATAAAGATTGCCTGATAGATATTCATGTCGGATGCCACAATTTTGATGGCCGCGTCATTCAAGGCGAAGCCGGCCATAGAGCCACACATAAAGGCGGCCCCGATCATATTGTCTGATTTCAAAATGCGCATGGGATTACTTTGGTTTGTTTAGACAGTGGTAGCTGCAGAAATGTTGTTTGGCGAGAGGCGAGTTGTACTTGTCAGGAATACATCTGTTTTTTACGTTTACGGGTTTCCTGTGTTGCATCTTGTGACCCATCATGGAAGGTGCCAAACCAGCGATCCCATGGCATTTCCTGATTGCCGTAGTTGCATTCAAAATACCGATGATGCAGCTGATGGTAAAAGGTGCCAAGTGCCAGCTTACGTTTATCTTTAATCAGCAAATCTTCGTATCCTGTATGGGTCATCGCAGCCCCTGGGCCTTGATAAACTATGTGGAAAATCAGGTGGATGGGATGAGAGGCAATGACCCAGTGAACGCAAAGCGATGTTAGATATATGAAATGTTCAACAGGGTGCATAGACAGGCCCGACCACGGGCCGATGTTAATGTTGCGGTGATGCAGTGAATGATAACGGGTGTAGAAAAATGGGATATGCAGCAAGCGATGCACCCAATAAAAATGAAATGCCGACCAGACGGGCAGCAACATTAGCCACAGAACAAACCACACGGGATTTGACGCCAGTGTGATCGTGGGGGCATAACCGTTGGCCATCAGCCACATAGTAATGACCTGAAATGCGGTCAGTTGGGTCACGCCACTGGTCAGCGACCAAAACACATTGTCTTTGACCTGATCAGAAAACAGAAAGTTGCGGTTATTGCGGGTTTGATCGCGGTGATCGAATTTTAAGGTCTTGCCTTGAGTTTTGCGTATATAAAAATACCAATGCAACCCACCCGCAATGGCCAGCATTGCGCCCATGTTTACTGCCCATATTTGAACTACCCAGCCAAAGGCAAGTGTTTGGGCTTTTTCAAGCGATGGATAGGCAAAATACCACAATGCCACCGCCATAATTGCCAGTAAAACGCGCTCGGACAGGCTAAGCCAGTTGCGGTGCAGCCAACCGATCAGAAATCGCGGTTGGTTCAGATGTGTAAATGGTGAAGGGTCTTGCAGCGGCAGGTCGGGGTGGTAATTCCACTCTTTATTTTGCGCAGACCCCTCATTAGCCGGCATAATCCGATCCTTCATCATCAAGGATAGCCTTAAGTTCTGACAGGTGCTTTTCGGATTGTTCAGGATATTCATCCATCTCACTGGCAGCTTTTTCGGCAATCTCATCAGATAGAACACGCAGCGGTTGGCCGGTTTGCAGGGCGCGAATATAGGTTTCGGCGGCACGCTCAAAATAGTACATACGGTTGAATGTATCTGCCACACTGTCACCAATTACCAAAACCCCGTGGTTGCCCATAATCATAACCTTGTGTTTCGGGTTTGCAAAAAGTTGGGCACAACGCTCGCCCTCTTCTTCAAATGCAAGGCCGCCATACTGTTCGTCTATGACGTAGCGGTTGAAAAACATCGCGCTGTTTTGGTCAATGGGCAGCAAGCGACTGTCGGCAAGACTGGCAAGAACCGTTGCATGAATTGAATGTACATGCATGGCACAACGCGCCTGCGGGCAAAGGCGATGGATGGCACCGTGCAGGCCCCATGCAGTTGGGTCAGGGGCATTCGGGCCATTTAATGTTTCAGGATCGTTGGCGTCGATGTATAACATATCGCTGGCTTTGATGCGTGCGAAATGCATTTGGTTTGGGTTCATCAAAAACTGTGTGCCGTCGTCGTTGACAGCCAGGCTGAAATGGTTGGCAACGCTTTCATGCATGTTCAGACGCGCAGTCCAACGAAAGGCAGCCGCCATATCTGTGCGTTCCAGTTTATAGGGCAGGTTGGGTAGATGAGTGACGGTTTGTGGCATTGATGATTCCTCCTATAAGTAGAGAACGTTATTATTCGGGCTTCGTCTAACAAAAAAACCGACCTTTGCAGGTCGGTTTCAGTTTCATAGATATTTAAGGAGTTAAGCTACTATATGGTAGGCTTCCATACCAAGCTCGGTTTTATCCAACCCTGTGATTTCTTCTTCTTCAGTAACCCTGATGCCCATTGCAACTTTTAGTATGTACCAAGCGATACCAGAGGTTACGACTGTGAAGATACCAACAACCATAATGCCGTATAACTGTTTGGTTATTTCTGCATCACTGTTGGTGAATACAACGGCGATGGTACCCCAGATACCGCAGAATAAGTGTACGGGGATAGCACCAACAACATCGTCAATTTTCAGCTTATCCAGGAATGGTACACCAAAGACCACGATCGCACCGCCTATTGCACCAATAATGGATGCAGCACCAATGCCAGGTGTCAAAGGTTCGGCAGTAATTGACACTAGGCCAGCCAATGCACCGTTCAAGATCATTGTCAGATCAGGTTTTTTGTAAATCAGCTGGGTCAAGATTAAGGCAGCCACGGCACCTGCAGCTGCAGCGGCATTGGTGTTCACGAAAATACGGCTAATGTCTGCAACATCACCAACAGAGCCCATTGCCAGTTGTGACCCACCATTAAAGCCGAACCAACCTAGCCATAGAATGAACGTACCCAATGTTGCCATCGGTAGGTTTGAGGCAACCATTGGAATGACTTTGCCATCTTTGTATTTGCCAATACGCGCACCTAAGACCAAAGCACCCGTAAGGGCAGCCCAACCGCCGACTGAATGCACAACTGTAGATCCTGCGAAATCAAGAAAGCCGTTTTGGTCAAGAAAGCCGCCGCCCCATTTCCAGGATGCCTGAATTGGGTAGATTAAGGATGTAAGAATAACCGTAAAGACTAGGAACGGCCATAATTTGATGCGTTCAGCAACGGTACCCGATACGATAGATGCGGTAGCTGCGCAGAACATTAACTGAAAGAAAAAGTCAGATCCAACGGTGGCGTATGAAAGATCAGCATCTGCGGCAGATAGGCCAACGGCCTCGAGCACTGTTGGGCTAAAGCCACCCAGTATGTTTGGGATAACCCATGCATCACCTGGGTACATCAGGTTGAAGCCTATAAGGTAGTAGAAAATACAGGCCAACCCGAACAGCCCCATGTTTTTTGTTAACTGCATTGTGACGTTTTTTGACCGTACAAGCCCCGCTTCCAGCATGGCGAAACCGCAGGCCATGAAGAAAACCAGAAACCCGCCGATTAAGAACAGGATGGTAGTTAAGATATAGCTGACCTCGGCGGGTACAGCTGCGGATGCGTCTTGGGCAAATGCGGCAACAGGCAATACTGATGCGGCCAATCCAAGGCTAAGTGTTTTGAATGAAATGTTCATGATTTTTTCCTTGGTTTAGATGGCATCTGCGCCAGTTTCACCTGTGCGCACACGCACAGCTTCTTCGACGTTCATGATGAAAATTTTGCCGTCACCGATTTTACCGGTTTTTGCAGTTGCCTCGATTGTGGATGTGATGGTTTCAACCAGATCATCGGCTACGACAAGTTCGATGCGTACTTTTGGGACGAAGTTTACCGCATACTCTGCGCCGCGATATATTTCAGTATGGCCAGATTGTGCGCCGTACCCTTTGATTTCAGTGACCATCATACCTGTGGCCCCTGCGGATGTAAGTGCTTCGCGCACCTCTTCCAGTTTAAATGGTTTAATTGTTGCTATGATGAGTTTCATTTTACCCTCTTTGTTCACGCAGTGTTTTGATGCGTATTTGCAAAGCCAGAAAGCAGACCCTGTGCTAAGTGTTCAATTGTTTGGGGTGGATTTTATGAAAATATCTATAAAAATGATTAAAATTTAATCAATAGTGGTAAATTGAACAAAAAATAAGCACTATGAAGGTGAGCGAAAGCATGAAAGCACTCCACAAAGCGTATCAAAAAGAATAGATTCGGTGCAAATAAGCAAAAAAGAGCAGTAATGGCTAAGCAAGGCAAAACGCGGCCCCCCTTGGTGGCACCGGTCAAGAAATTTTCCGTGCCGAAAAAGAGAAGTGTGAAAAAAACCCGTCGCGGTATCAGTGGATTTTTTGTGTCACTTGGTATCGGAGTTTTGCGATTTTTTTTACGAATAGGGATATATGCCGCAGTATTGCTGACACTTGTTATTGGTGTTGCAACAGCGCTTTTCTATAAAGATTTACCCACAGCCGTCGCATTGATGGATGACCGTGTGCGCGGGTCGGTAACAATGCTTGACCATAATGGTGCTACATTTGCGTGGCGTGGCGATCAGTTTGGCGGATTGGTTTCAGCCGAAACGGTTTCTGTACATTTAAAAAACGCAGTAATAGCGACAGAGGATAAGCGTTTTTACCGCCACTTCGGCATTTCGCCACGTGGTATATTGGGGGCGATACGCATTAATATCGCCGCAGGGCGTTCGCCTTTATCTGGCAATGGCGGTTCTACTATTACCCAGCAAGTTGCCAAGCGGGTATTCTTTTCGGATTTGAAATCAATAGAGCGCAAGATCAAAGAAGTGCCAATGGCATTTGCAATGGAGCTGAAATATACCAAAGATGAGATTTTGGCGATTTACCTAAATCGGGCTTATTTAGGGGCTGGCTCGTATGGGGTAGAGGCGGCAAGCCAGCGGTATTTTGCGAAATCAGCACGTGACGTTAATATCGCACAAGCAGCAATGCTGGCAGGTTTGTTAAAGGCCCCCAGCCGTTTTGCGCCAACCCGCAATATCGGGCGTGCGCAGGGCCGCGCAAATTTGATTATCGGATTGATGGAAGATCAGGGCTACGTTTCTAAGGGCGAAGCGGTTGAGGCCCGAAACAATCCGGCGATACTTTCTAAAACAGCACAAAAAAAGGCCGGCGGTTATTTTGCGGATTGGATAATGGAAAGTGGCCCTGACTTTATCCTTAAAGATACCACCGAGGATATTGTGATAAAAACAACCTTTGATGAACGGGTTCAACAAGCGGCTGAAAGTGGCTTGGATTTTATCTTTGAAAATAAAGTAAAGGCTGGCTCAAAAGCACAAGCGGCCATTGTTGTGATGTCACGCGAAGGGGCCGTACGCGCCATAGTTGGCGGGCGTAGTTTGGAAGTTTCGGGCGGTTTTAACCGTGCAACACAGGCCCTGCGCCAAACTGGATCTTCGTTCAAGCCTTTTGTATATGCGGCTGCATTAGAAAATGGGTTTCATTACGATTCAATCGTTATTGATGAGCCTTTAACGCTTAATATTCCAGGATCGGGCGAATGGAGCCCAAAAAACTATTCGCGCAAATATAAAGGCCCGATTACATTTACCGAAGCATTGGCGGGGTCTGTAAATACCGCCGCTGTTCGGATTTCAGAAAATGTCGGGCGTGAAAAAGTGCGGGTTTTGGCGCAAGATTTTGGAATTGATAATACCATCGCATCTGGCCCTGCACTTGCATTAGGCGCATCAGAATCGACGCTTTTGGAAATGACGGGGGCTTATGCGGGTATTTTAAATTCTGGTGTTAGTGCCAAACCATATGGTGTTATGGAATTAACCATTCAGGGGGAAGCGTCACCTTTGATGGGTAAATCAGATGCCGGCGGTAAACGGGTGATTAACGATAATGCGGCGGCAGAGCTGGTTTATATGATGAACCAGGTAATCGAAGTAGGAACTGGTCGTCGTGCAAAGCTGGACGGGCGTGAAGCGGCTGGAAAAACTGGCACCACCCAAGGTGCGCGTGATGCATGGTTTATCGGTTTTACCGCTGACTATGTAACAGGCGTTTGGATGGGGTATGATGATAATTCCAAACTGACGGGTGTTACTGGTGGTGGTTTACCTGCTGATATTTGGCGCGAAACTATGGAACGGGTTCATGAAGGCCTTCCTGCGCGCCCCTTGGCGATGATTGACCCTGTGCGCATGGCAATAGAGGCGGACCAAAATGCGAATGAGGGTAAGCGAGATCCGTCTAAATTATCACGTAAAATCGATCGTGAATTGCGCAGAATTGAAGATGACGCCGAAACGATCATGAATAAGCTATTGGGAATTTTCGGGAAAAATAACTAGGCTTTAACCCGCTTTATTCAGGCGTGCGACCAACTTATCAATTTTACCGCCGCTGCGGTCTAACATAGACCCAATTTCTTCACGCTCGGTTTTAATCATGCTGATACCTTCGATATAAAGGTCGAACATTTGCCGTTTGCCATTACGTTCAAAAACCTGCCAATCGACTGTGAAGGGTGCAGAGCCTTTGAATTTAACAACGCTCTTAACCAAAACGCCTGATTTTACAGCTTTAGCACTAGTAACCGTAATTTTTGATCCAATAAATTCGCGAAATCGTTTGCCGTATTTGCGTGAAATATAGGCGCGAAATGCGGCTGTATATGCTTTTTTCTGACTTGCGTTTGCACTGCGCCAAGGCGGGCCAAGGCAAGTACGTGCTATTGCATCAACGGCTGCATATTTGGCAAAAACACGGTCAAAATCCCGATACATTGCAGTTTCGGATTTACCAGAGTTAATGATCTTGAAAATGTCGCTAGATAGATTGTTTATCAACTTTTCAGCAGCAGCTTTGGTTAAAGCAAAGCCGGCGGATGGCATTGCCGTTGCCGCGACCGCAGCACTGATGCCAGCAAGAAAAACGCGGCGGTTTAATTTTTTAGAAATCTGCAAAGGGATCCTCCAAACTATCTTCTGTTACACCACCATTTAGTTTGAAATTACGGTTCTGCAAGTACAAAGACCGCGCCGTGGCGTAACTATCTTCAGAATTGTATAATGTATCTTCGATTACATCAGAGTATTGGTTGCGATCGCCCAAGCGGTCAAGAATACCGAATGTTAGCCCCATACCATCGGTGCCAGAGGGCAATATGAAATTTGTTGGGTTAAGGGCAGTGTCAATAATAAACCCGATTGTGTCGCGCTCTGTACTAGGGCCAAGTAGCGGTAATTCGTGGTACACACCTTGGCGAAACTTCCAGACATGCAGAGTTTGACCAAAATCGGCGTTGTTATCAGGAATGCCAGCATCGGTTGCCAAATCCCCAAGGCCAAAGGTTAAAGAATTAACTGCAAAGCGTGAAACGGTTTGACGCAAACCTTTGATATCGCCTTGTAGAACGTTGTTAACAGCTTGTCCTGGTAAACCAAGAAATCCTGCAACATTGCCAACGATATGAATTATCAAGGGCGGTGTAATAAATCCGTAACCTTTTGCTGTCGGGCCAACCAAAGCACGGTCCAACCCTTTGTTAAATTCGTGCATTTTTCGGTTTTGTGATTCGTATGGATCATTAAACTCTGATTTACTAACAGGTGCCGCGCAGGCACTAAGCACAACGAGTGTTGTGATTAGTACGCTGATGGTACGGTAAATGCTTGTATATGAACTGCTTTTTAAAAACACGATTTCTACTCTTATTACTTTAATCAAACCTAATCATAGCGTTTTAAGTGAATCTGTCCATGTTGTGATTTGATATTGCTGTAATTATAGGTGACGCAGGTTAAATTATGTTGCAACAATGCACTTAACAAACATTTGTGAAGGAGAGCCTAATGGCTGGAAATATCGAAGCACGTTTGGCTGAACTGGGAATTCAGTTGCCAGAAGCGCCAGCACCAGCGGCAAATTACGTACCATATGTGGTCGTCGGCAATATGGTTTATATATCTGGCCAAATTTCAAAAGATGTAGATGGATTAATTTGTGGCAAGTTGGGTGGTGATACAACTGTAGAACAGGGTGCTGCGGCCGCACGGGTTTGCGGGTTAAACTTAATAGCCCAACTGCGCGAAGCGTGCGGTGGTGACCTTGACCGTGTAGTTCAGGTGGTAAAACTAGGCGGGTTTGTGAACGCAACCGCAGATTTCACCAACCATCCTGTGGTGATTAACGGCGCATCAGATTTGATGGTCGAAGTGTTTGGAAAGCTGGGCGCACATGCACGTGCCGCAGTTGGTTGTTCGTCTCTTCCACTAGGTGTTGCAGTGGAAGTCGAAGGCATTTTTCAGATTTTATAATGATGATCCCTGATATATTTTTAAAACAACCAATCACACACCGCACATTGCATGATGTGACAGCTGGCCGGCCGGAAAACTCTTTGGCTGGTGCGGCTGCCGCTATTGAACGTGGTTATGGGATAGAGATTGACGTGCAAATATCAAAAGATGGTATTCCGATGGTATTTCATGACTATTCACTAGAACGTTTAACCGCTGAAACAGGTACGATTGCGCAGCGTACTGCGGCAGAACTTGGGGATATTCAATTAACTCACGGCAATGAAGGTATTCCAACGTTGAAAGACTTCTTGGAGTTTGTAGATGGGCGTGTACCATTGTTGGTTGAAATAAAAGATCAAGATGGGGCTTTAGGCCCGAATGTTGGTGCCTTAGCAAAAACAACCTGTGAAGTGTTAAAGCAATATGATGGGCCTGTCGCTTTGATGTCATTTAACCCTCATACCATGGCAAAATGCGCTAAATACGCGCCACATATCCCACGTGGTTTGGTGACAGGTGCATTTTTGGCAAAGGATTGGGTCTTTGTATCAGAAGAGCGCCGAAATGAGTTGGCGGGCATTACTGATTATGACCGTGTCGGTGCAAGTTTTATTTCGCATAATGTAAATTTCTTGCAGGCACCTGTTGTGAGCGAGCGAAAAAAGCAAGGCGCGTCGGTCTTATGCTGGACTGTGCGCACGGCACTGATTGAAGATACAGCCAGAGCGGTTGCTGATAATGTTACATTTGAAGGGTACTTGGCTTAAAGTGCCACCCAATGTCAGTTGATACAGAAATTACCGTAACTGCTGTGAAAAGCCTGTCTTCTATAGGTCAGGCCGACTGGGATATTTGTGCAGGCAATTCTGGCGACCCGTTTACCACATACCGTTTTCTACACGCGCTAGAAACCAGTGGTTCTGTCGGGCACGGAACTGGGTGGGAACCGCATCATTTAATGGCGCGCCAAGGTGATGATGTGATTGCTGTTATGCCGCTTTATGCAAAATACCATTCCCAAGGCGAATATATGTTCGATCACAACTGGGCGCATGCATATGAACGATCGGGTGGTCGGTATTACCCCAAACTGCAAGCGGCGGTGCCGTTTACACCTGCTACGGGTCGTCGGTTTTTGTGCCGCGAAGGTTTTGAAGATGCGGGGCGTTCTGCCTTGGTGCAAGGGGCTGTGCAAATGGCCACAAGCAATCAACTGTCGTCGCTGCATATAACCTTTTGTGCTGAAGAGGAATTTGAAGTCGGGGCTGACATCGGGTTGTTGCAACGCACGGGTCAACAGTTTCATTGGTTGAATGAGGGCTATCAGGGTTTTGATGATTTTTTGGCAGCACTTTCATCGCGCAAACGCAAGAATATTCGCAAGGAACGTAAAGTCGCGCAAGCTTATGGCGGAACAATCGTTGCCCTGACAGGTGCGGATATTCTGCCAGAACACTGGGATGCGTTTTGGCAATTCTATCAAGACACTGGTGCGCGCAAATGGGGTATACCTTATCTGACACGCGAATTCTTTGACATTGTGCAAGAGCAGATGCGCGATGATGTTTTGTTGGTGATGTGTGAACGCGAAGGCCGCTGGATTGCGGGGGCATTAAATTTCATTGGGGCTGATTGCCTTTATGGCCGCTATTGGGGCTGTGCCGAAGATCATGCCTGTTTGCATTTTGAAGTGTGTTATTACCGCGCGATTGATTACGCGATCGAACATGGGTTAAAACGGATTGAAGCGGGGGCGCAGGGCGCACATAAATTGGCGCGGGGGTATTTACCCAAACCAACCTATTCTCTGCATTGGATAGCAGACCCTGGGTTTCGGGATGCGGTCGCTACATATCTGGACGCGGAACGTGAAGCGGTGGATGACGAGATAGAAGTGTTGACTGACTACGGGCCGTTCAAAAAAGGTCAGAAGAAAGATGATGAGTGAAATGGATGACAAAGCCAACAGGCCGATCATAGGGATCACCGGATATGGTGCTTCAGAGATGCTGATCAAGGATGAACATTATGATGCGTATCTTTCGTCGCCTGCCGATTATGCGCAAGCGGTGTTGCGGGCGGGTGGCATTCCTATGGTTATTCCACCCATCGCGAAAGGGGCGCAAAGTTTGCTTGCACGGTTGGACGGGATTATTTTTTCTGGTGGGGCCGATATTCATCCTGAATATTATGCAGGCAACGCGAACGATCCAAACCTGCTGCCGCATGACAGATTGCGCGATCAGGTTGAATTGGAGTTAATCAAGCATGCGATTACTATGCAAGAGCTGCCCATTTTGGGGATTTGCCGTGGGGCGCAACTGTTGAATGTCGCTTTGGGCGGCAGTTTGCTTGAACACTTGCCTGACCATATTGACGACGACATTCACCGTGACGATGAAGGTCTTTGGACGACCCATGATGTGCATGTTGTTGGAGGTTCAAAATTGGCGGATGCGATGGGGGCTAAGCTGGTTCACACTATGTCGGGACATCATCAGGCACTGGGCAGAATTGCACCATCTTTAACCGTTACGGCAAGTTCAGTTGATGAAGTTGTTGAAGGCGTTGAGTTGCAAACACACCCTTGGTGTTTGGGCGTTCAATGGCATCCTGAAACAACTGCTGCGCACGATGAAACCCAACAACGGCTTTTTGATGCGTTGGTCATTCGGGCGCAATCGTAAGAGCTACTACAATATCGGGCTTGATAACGAAACATTGCTGTGCGTAGCTTGATATTGAAAAAGCGGGGGTGCACAGGTTGAACATGGCCAATACTAAATCGCAAAAAAACCTGTTGATTATAATCTCGGATGAACACCGCAAAGATGCGATGGGATGTGTCGGGCATGGGGTTGTAAAAACACCTAATCTGGATGCATTGGCGGCACGTGGGGCTGTTTTTGAAAACGCTTATACAGCGTCGCCTATGTGTGTACCAACGCGCGCCAGCCTTGCTTGTGGTGACCATGTTCACAACATTGGTCACTGGGATAGTGCCACACCTTATGACGGCAAGGTTCGTAGCTGGATGCGACAGTTGCGCGATCAGGATGTAAAAGTAACGTCAATCGGCAAGCTGCATTTTCGGTCAGATGAAGACGACAATGGTTTTACCGAAGAGATAATACCGATGCATGTTGTTGGCGGTGTTGGATGGACTGTGGGTTTGCTGCGTGAAAACCCGCCTGACTATACCTCTGCGGCTGAACTGGCAGGGGATGTTGGCGCAGGCGACAGCAGCTATACCGATTACGATCTGGCAATCACTGCTGCTGCTGAAAATTGGTTGGAGGCGCAAAAGGGATCGGAAAAACCATGGGCGGCATTTGTGTCATTGGTCAGCCCGCATTATCCGCTTACAGCACCGCAGGAATTTTACGATATGTATGCTCCGGCCAATGTTGATCTGCCTGTGGGTTACGGCGAACATATGAGCCCCGATCATTCAGAGCTAAAGAACATCAAAAAATTCTTCGATTACGACCGCTATTTTGATGAACAAAAAATGCGTGAAGCCAAGGTTGCCTATTATGGGCTGACCAGTTTCATGGATGATTGTGTGGGCCGTGTTTTGGCGGCATTGGATGCGAGCGGTCAAGCGGATGATACGGTGGTTATCTATGTCTCGGATCATGGCGATATGATGGGGGATCAGGGGTATTGGACAAAACAGGTAATGTATGAAGCCTCTGTTGGGGTTCCGATGATTGCCGCTGGCCCTGGAATTCCGGCAGGCCGTCGGGTGAAAACCGGTACGACTTTGCTTGATATTGCGGCAACGGCTGTTGATGTAACGGGGGTAACGCCTGACGCACAAAGCACTGCCTTGCCGGGGGTTTCTTTGCTGGATATTGCCAATCAGCTGGATGATACGGACAGAACCATATTCAGTGAATACCATGATGGCGGATCAACCACGGGCACATTCATGGTGCGCTGGGGTCACTGGAAATTCGTTTATTATGTAGACCACGCGCCGCAGCTGTTTGATCTGGTAGCTGATCCGCATGAGTTAATAAACCTTGCCGTTGAAGGCGTAAATGATCTTGCCGTACAGGCTGCATGGCAAGAAAGTGAAAAACGATTGCGGGCAATATGCGACCCCGAAAAAGTAAATGCCCTTTGTTTTGCAGATCAAAAGCGGCGCATTGCAGAACTGGGCGGAGAAGAGACTTGTGCCACAGGATATAGTTTCAATCATACACCAACCCCAACCGAACAAGATGAATTAAAATCTATTTAGGAAAAATGATGGCTGAAAAATTGACAAAAGAAGCGCGTGATAGTGACCTTGCGACGTTGCTAGATGAAGGCTGGGCATTGGTTGAGGGGCGTGATGCGATTGAACGTGAATTTAAGTTCAAGACGTTCAATCAGGCGTTTGGCTGGATGACACGGGTTGCGATGTATGCGGAAAAATGGAATCACCATCCAGAATGGTCAAATGTCTACAACCGTGTAGATGTTGTTCTGACAACCCATAGCGTGGACGGGCTGTCAGAACTGGATATCAAACTGGCCAGAATGATGGATAAATTGGCCTAAAGCAGGTCAAGAATATTTTCGCCACCTGATACGTCACATACTCCAGGTGCTTCTTCGGCGTTTAGGGCGGTAACGGTGCCATCTTCTACAATCATCGCATAGCGTTTTGAACGGTCAATCAAGCCAACAGGCGGGGCGGAAAAATCCATGCCAATCGCTTTGGTAAAACTGCTGTCACCATCTGCAAGGTTGTGAATGCCCGCAGCCGTGGCACCCATATCATCCCCCCATGATTTCATTACAAACACGTCATTCACAGACACACAGATAATTTCATCTACACCTTTGGCGCGTAATTTATCTGCATTTTTCACAAAACTGGGCATATGGGCTGATGAACATGTAGGCGTATAGGCACCGGGTACCGCAAAAATAACAACCTTTTTGCCTGCGACCATAGCGTTTAGATCAACCTGTTCTGGCCCATCCGCCCCAAGGCGGCCAAGGGATGCTGCAGGTAGTTTGTCACCGACGGATATTGTCATGATAAGTCGCTTTCTAAGTTGAGTTTGTATTTATCTAATATATAGATTGTATAAGACAATTAACCAGCAAATTCATCAGGGATTATTATCATGCCACACGTGGTTGTTGTAGGTGCAGGGCAAGCGGGTAGTTCGCTGGTAGTGAAACTGCGCAATCTGGGGTTTGAAGGTAAGATCACCTTGATCGGGGCCGAAAACGCACCACCCTATCAACGTCCGCCATTATCCAAGAAATATCTGCTGGGTGAAATGGATTTGGAACGCTTGTATTTGAAACCCGAAGCTTTTTATGCAGAGAACGGGATCACTTTACGCAAAGGTGAAACGGTAACGGGGATTGAAGATGGCACCGTTGCCATTGGCGATGAAGCTTTAGCTTATGACCACTTAGTGTTGACCACGGGTTCCACCCCGCGTTATCTGCCCGCCGCAATCGGCGGTACTTTGAATGGCGTTTATGTTGTGCGGAGTTTGGCAGATGTAGATGCAATGGCACCAGAGTTCGGTTTGGGCAAACATGTACTGATTATCGGTGGCGGTTATATCGGGTTGGAAGCGGCGGCCGTTGCGGCATCCAAAGGTTTGAAAGTAACGCTGGTTGAAATGGCCGACCGTATTTTACAGCGCGTGGCCTGTGCGCAAACCTCGGATTATTTTCGTGCATTACACACATCTAAAGGTGTTAAGATTATCGAAGGTGTAGGGCTTGACCATCTGGTGGGCGAAGGAAAAGTTTCTGGGGCGAAACTGGCCGATGGCACGGAACTGGATATAGATTTTGCCATCGTTGGTGTAGGCATCATGCCTGACATTGCCTTGGCAGAAGCGGCAGGGTTAAAGATTGAAAACGGTATCAAGACAGACGCACAAGGCCACACGTCGATTGCTAATATCTGGGCAGCAGGTGATTGCGCATCGTTCCCATATCAGGGTGGGCGCATTCGTTTGGAAAGTGTCCCAAACGCCATTGAACAGGCTGAAGTGATCGCGGCAAACATCATGGGTGCGTGTAAAGATTACAGCGCCAAACCGTGGTTCTGGTCAGATCAGTTTGACGTAAAGTTGCAAATCGCAGGGCTGAACACGGGTTATGATGATGTGATCTCACGCATAGGTGACAAAGACGGTATGGCCTCTTTCTGGTACTTTAAAGGCGATCAATTATTGGCGGTAGATGCCATGAACGACCCACGCGGGTATATGATTGGTAAGCGGATAATAGAGGCGGGTAAAACCCTGCCAAAGGAAGCCGCAGGCAATGCTGAGACTGATTTGAAGCCGTTTATGTAATGCGGATTATCAGCGGAAAATTTAAGGGCACTGGGCTTGCCTCTGTCGGTAAAGGTGATAGCGCTGCTCACTTGCGCCCCACAACTGATCGCGTGCGCGAAAGTATCTTTAACTTGCTGGTCAACGGCGGTTACGATGACCCTATTACAGATGTGCGAGTACTGGACTTGTTCGCAGGCACAGGTGCGTTGGGCTTTGAAGCTTTATCGCGCGGGGCGGCATATGTTTTGTTCATAGATGAAGGTACCAAAGCCCGTGCACTGATCCGTCAAAATATAGATATATTACACGCAATAGGCGCCACAAAGCTGTTTCGCCGGAACGCTACCAAACTTGGCCCCGTTGTAGGTGAGCCATATGATTTAGTGTTCCTTGACCCCCCTTATGGCAAAGGCTTGGGTGAGAAAGCCCTGATCGCTGCACGCGATGGCGGTTGGCTTGCGGAAGACGCGCTGATCGTCTGGGAAGAAGGCAGTGAACAAGTGACGCCTGACGGGTTTGATACACTGGACGCGCGTAAATACGGTGACACATGGGTGCATATTTTGCGACTTTTGTAAAATTCATGCTATAACCGCCTATTATGCGCAGCTACTTTAAAGATCATTGGACAGGGCAGCACGGATTTGGATTGACGGTGTTTGTCAATTTATTGTGCATCAGTTTTATTGCAGCATCTCTGACAATAGAAGAGTGGTCATTCTGGGCGGCTAATCTGGGTGTTGGGGTGCTTTGCATTCTACTGATCTGGCAAATTGTCGGCGCGTTGCGATGTGCTTCCAACTTGCAAAAAGAGCGCGGTGATGTTTGGGGCGTTTATCTAGCCCTGATTATGGCGACGGGGTTGGTGGGTTTCCAAATTCTAGATGTCGTGGCAAAACGTTATTTCATCGAACCTCGTTTCAAAACCATTTTCGGCGATGATGATTTCAGCGCAAACCTAAAGGGCGATACGATTTATTTGGGTGGCGAAGTGAACTACCTGATGTACCATGCCCTGCTGATTATTCTAAGTGAACATAAGGAAGTTAAAACCATTTCACTTGAAAGCCATGGCGGTATTGTTTTTGCAGGGCGCACCATCGGGAAACTGATCGAAGAAAAAGCACTTGAAACACAGGTGGAAGATTATTGCTATTCGGTTTGCACGCTTGTTTTTGCGGCAGGCAAAAGGCGGGTTTTGAAAGAGGGGGCCGAAATCGGCTTTCATGGCTATCGTTATGATATTCCGTACCGCTATCAGACCGTTGATCCGATTGAAGAGCAGGAAAAAGATCAGGTCTATCTAGTGAATCGCGGGATCAATGCGGCATTTTTGAAACGTGCCTTTGGAACAGACGCAAAAACCCTGTGGAAACCTACACGGGTTGAGCTTTATAACGCTGGGTTTACAACAGAACCCTAGTTATCTCTTGTTCACCAATTCTACATATGCGAGTCATATATTAACGAGCAGGCAGGCAGAAAATACAGCATGAACGCGCACACTTCTTTTTTAAAAGATGTCTTTGGCTTTGACGGTTACCGCAAGGGGCAAGAAGAGATTGTCGCGGCCGTGACGGCAGGTGCTGATGTGCTGGCGATCATGCCCACGGGTGGTGGAAAATCGTTGTGTTTTCAGTTGCCAGCACTTTGCCGTGATGGGCTGACAGTGGTAATATCGCCGCTCATTGCGTTGATGCGCGATCAGGTGAACGCACTTCGGGCTATTGGGGTTGAAGCGGGAACGCTAAGCTCTGGCAATACCGAAGAAGAAACCGAAGAAGTCTTTGAAGCGATTGATGACGGGCGGTTGAAGCTGCTTTATATCGCCCCCGAACGCTTGGCGAACCCTGGAACGACCCTGTTGCTGCGCCGCGCTAATGTGTCGATGATCGCGGTGGATGAAGCCCATTGCGTTAGCCAGTGGGGCCATGATTTTCGCCCTGATTACCTGCGTATTGGAGCATTGCGCGATGCGCTTGATGTGCCCTTGGCCGCATTTACCGCTACGGCGGATCAAGAAACCCGCGATGAAATTGTTGAACGGTTGTTTGCGGGCCGCGACTGTCAGATATTTCTGAAAGGTTTTGATCGCCCCAATATCCATCTGGCCTTTGCGCCTAAAAATAAACCACGCCAACAACTGTTGGATTTTGTGGCTGCGCGCAAGGATCAGGCAGGAATTATCTACTGCGGTTCACGGGCAAAAACCGAAACGCTGGCACAAGCCCTTCGCACACAGGGCCATGTGGCATTGCATTACCATGCAGGGATGCAACCCGATGATAGGCGTTTAGCCGAAACCCGCTTTCAACGCGAAGACGGGCTGATTGTTTGCGCTACAGTGGCGTTTGGTATGGGCATTGATAAACCTGACATTCGTTGGGTCGCCCACGCTGACCTGCCCAAATCAATGGAGTCATATTATCAGGAAATCGGTCGTGCTGGCCGTGATGGTGCCCCCGCCGATACGCTTACCTTGTATGGGGCCGATGATGTGCGCTTGCGGCGCAGCCAAATCGACGAAGGCTTGGCTCCTAATGAACGCAAACAGGCGGATCACGGGCGGTTAAACGCTTTGCTGGGTTTGGCCGAAGCCCGTCGTTGCCGCCGCCGCGTTTTGTTACGCTATTTCGGTGATGAAATGGAAAGTTGCGGCAACTGTGATCTTTGCGACAAGCCACCTGAACTGTTCGACGGCACCACCGCCGTGCGCATGGCCTTGTCAGCGATTTTGCGCACTGGTGAATGGTTTGGATCAGTACACTTGATCGACATATTGTTGGGCAATGCAAACGCCAAAGTGCGCGCCAAAGGTCACGAAACCCTGCCGACATTCGGGGTGGGCAAGGATTATGACCGCGCCCAGTGGCAGGCGATTTTCAGGCAAATGATGGGCTATGATTTGATCCGCCCCGACATGGAACGCTATGGGGCTTTGCGCATGACCGATGCAGCACGACCGATATTGCGCGATGAGCAAACGATTGAGTTGCGCCGTGATACCATCGTAAAACAATCCCGCAGCACGCCGCGCGTTAAAGCATTGGTTGCAGAGGAAGACGAAGCATTGTTGTCTGCGCTAAAAGCCAAACGCCGCCATTTGGCCGATGCCATTCAGGCACCTGCCTATGTGGTGTTTCCTGATAATACGCTTATTGCAATGGCAACACAAAAGCCCGCTGATCTGGATGCGTTTTCAAAGCTTGCAGGTGTGGGCGCGGTGAAATTGGAACGTTACGGTAAAGCATTTCTAGAAGTGATTGCTGGGGCGCAAGCGGATGTTCATCCCAACCGCCGTAAATTGGCAGGGCGCGGTGCGGGTGCATTATTTGACCAATTACAAGAAGTGCAAGTAAGTTTGGCCAAAGGTGAAAGCGGTTTTGATACCTACCTGAATTGCACCAGTGCGACCTTGTCGAAAATCGCCCAACAACGCCCCAGAACCCTGTCCGAGTTGGAAATGATCCAAGGTATGGGTGCTAAAAAGACTGAACGGTTTGGCAGTGCGTTTTTAGGGGTGCTTGCAACCGAATAAGCTTGGCGCGAAGCATAACATTGGTATTGTGCGAACAACTGATTGGAAAATACCATGCTTGCCGTACTGTCACCTGCTAAAAAACTAAACTTTGATCCTTTAGCCGATGGCTTTGATGAAAGCCTGCCTGCGTTTCAAAAAGACGCTAATACATTGGCGAAAATCGCTCGTAAACTGTCAGTATCAGATTTGCGTGGCCTGATGAAAATCAGCGAAGATTTAGCAAGCCTTAACAAAACCCGCTTTGCAGCTTTCGCCCCCACATCCGATGCGCGCAACTCCAAACAAGCAGCTTTTGCTTTTGCAGGCGATACATATACTGGGCTTCAGGCAGAAAACCTGGAAACAGATGATGTGGTTTATGCCCAAGATCATATTCGCATTCTTTCAGGTCTTTACGGTGTTCTGAAACCCCTTGACCGCATTCAGCCGTATCGTTTGGAAATGGGCAGCCGTTTGCAAAATAAAGCGGGCACCAACCTATACGCCTATTGGGGTGACCGCGTTGGTGCGGCATTGGATCAGGCATCAGACGGGGTGGTGGTGAATTGCGCTTCAAATGAATATTTCAAGGCCACTGGCAAAAACATGACATCACGCATTATCACGCCCTCTTTTAAAGAAGAACGCGATGATGAGCTGAAAATGATTGGTTTCTTTGCCAAAAAAGCCCGTGGTATGATGGCCCGCTTCATGGTGTTAAACCGCATTGAAGACCCCGAAGGGCTGAAGGATTTTGATCTGGAAGGTTATAAATTCCAGCCAAAACTATCAGACGAAAATGACTGGGTGTTTACGCGCAAAGCGGCCTAGGGGCGCCTTGCCATTAGCCGCGCCATATCCAGCATACGGTTGGAAAAGCCCCATTCGTTGTCATACCAGCCAAAGACCCGCAGTAATCCACCAACGGAGACGGATGTTTCACGTTCACTGATAATCAACGATTCAGGTCGTGCGCGCAAATCGCATGATACCAAAGGCTGTGTTATCCACCCAAATACAGGGCTGGTTTCGGCTGCGTGTTTTAACACAGCATTAACACTTTCAATGGTAACATGCTTTTTAGTTTGAACAGTTAAATCAATCGCAGAAACACTGGCACTTGGTACCCGAATTGCACGGGCTTCAATCCGCCCTTTAAGGTGCGGTAAAACCATATCCGTTAATCGCTGTGCACTGGTTGTTGTTGGCACCATCGACAGGCTTGCCGCACGTGATCGGGCTAAATTGCCACGCGGTTTATCCACGGTGGGCTGACTGCCAGTATAGCAATGCACGGTTGTCATATGGCCGCTTTCCAACCCGAAATTTTCATCCAGAACATGCAATAACGGGGCCAACGCATTGGTGGTGCAAGATGCGTTAGAGATGATTTTTTGGTCGGTCATCTTGGTCTCATTTGCACCCAGAACCAGCGTTATATCAGCCGCATCAGATGGGCCAGAAACTAACACTGCCTTTGCGCCCGCCTGCAAGCCTCGCTCTGCGATTGCGCGGTTATTCACTTGGCCAGTACATTCCAACAGAACATCGACGCCTGCTAAATCCAGTGCGCCAATATCATGCGATTGGTAAAATGGAATGGAGCGGCCATTCACAATTAACGCCTTATCGCCGATTTCGACACTTCCCTGAAAAGGCCCGAAAACACTGTCATATTCAAAAAGATATGCGCAGGTTTCTAAAGGCGCGATATCGTTAATCGCCACCAGTTCAAAACCAGTATTTTCTTGTGATAACAGACGTAATATAGGCCGACCTATGCGGCCAAAACCGTTCAAAACCACTTTTACAGGATGGTTTAAACTTTTGTGTAACATTGATTGAATGTACCTTTGCAGTGGGGCATTTTCCAGAACGCTACTGAATGCAATGCCCCTGTGCAACCAATGAAATATTTATTGATTGTCAGCTACGACTTTCGCTAAAATCTCTATCGAAGGGATGAAAAGACTGCGTTTTTGTCGCGAAATAACGCCAGCTTTTCTTAAGCGGCCCATTTCACGGGCAACACCTTCTCGCGAAGAAAAAATGTATGCGGCCAACTCACTTTGGGTTGGGGGGCGTTCAATTAAAACCGTGTCGTTTCCGTGCGCGTGTCGCTCGGCCAGTTCCAATAAGGTTTCTTGCAACCGCAGGTCGGCCGATTTTGCATTAAAGTCAATTACGCGTTTAGAAAGTTTGCGTAAATGTGATACCATGATCTTTAACAATTCAAATGAAACATCTGGGTTGGTTTTTAGTAAATTGCGAAATTTTTCTGACGGCAAAATGGCGGCAAGGCATTCGCCTGATGCAACGACACCGCTGGAACGAGGTGCGTCATCTATTGCTGAAAATTCACCAAAACTGTCACCTGCTATAATTGAGATAAAAGAAACCTCGCGCCCGGCAGGCGTATAAATAGTTGCCCGCGCAGCGCCCCTGAGTACAAAAAATATATCATTGTTGTCATCATCGGCGGTGATTAAAAATTGACCAGATTTATAAAGATGTGTCGACCAGATTTTAGATAATGCTTCCCAGCTTTCTTGGTTAAGACTTCCAAGAAAAGAGTTTGGCGGGAATGTGTGTTCATTTCGAAGCATAGCGGCACAGATTCGTTGTTTCGATACATTAGTGACATAGATCACTATTTTTTGCAAATCCAAAGCAAAATTACATAGGTGCGACAGTAACAGGTCGTAATTAAGCGCGATTAAGGGTGTACAGTATGAAATTTTGTCAATAAATTTCACGAAAGCCATGATCGACAGTATGCAAAATCCAGAATCTCTTGGGGCAGATATTCGTAGTATCCGCAAATCCCGTGGCATCAAATTGGTAGATATAGCTGAAAAGCTTGACCGTTCTGTCGGATGGATGAGTCAGGTTGAGCGGGATATTTCCGAACCATCGATTGATGAGTTGCGTTCAATATCAAGTATTCTGGGGGTTCCTTTGTCGATCTTTTTTGGCCAAGCAAAGGCTGAAGCATCCGAAGTGGGGCGGGTCGTGCGCAAAGATACGCGCCGTCAAATCGGCAGCCGATCAGTTGGATTGATCGAAGAGCTGCTGTCGCCAGATTTAACCGATGATTTTGAGGTTATTCATTCCGTATTTTTACCAGGTACAGAATTAAAAGAGTTTATTGTGCGGTCTACACAAGAAGTTGGGTATTTGATTTCGGGCCGTATGACGCTTTGGATTGGCGATCAAAAGTTTGACTTGAATACAGGCGATAGCTTTCGCATTCGCGAAGAGCCGCACAAATGGGCAAATCCAAATTCAGAAAAAGCGGTTGTGATCTGGGTGATCGCACCACCCGTTTATTAAGGGAAAGTTCAATGCACAAAGGATCATGCGAATGTGGGGCGGTTACATATGAACTGGATGGCCCATTGCGCCCATCGGTTGCGTGCCATTGCACCCAATGCCGCAAAGCCAGCGGGCATTATTGGTCGGCAACCCAAGTACCCAACGATCAGTTTCGATTTACGAAAAGCGAAGGCTTGAAGTGGTTTCGCTCATCGGATGTAGCACGGCGCGGGTTTTGCAAAGATTGCGGGGCCAGCCTGTTCTGGCAACATGATGGCGAAGGCGCCACGTCTGTGGGCACAGGTACATTAGACGGGAATACGGGGATTAAAACCTCCAAACACATCTATGTGGGGGATAAAGGGGATTATTATGAAATTGAACATGGCCCTGAACAAAGGAATTAGAAATGTTTGAAACACTATTAGCAATGGATACAGTCACAGTCGTGACTTTCATGGGGGCTGCAATACTTTTGTATCTGACCCCGGGTGCGGATATGATGTTCACGTTAGCAACGGGTATTACAGGCGGCCCGAAGGCAAGCTTGGCAGCAGCTGTTGGTATTTCGGCGGGGGTTTTGGTGCATGTGGCGCTGGCAGCAGCGGGTTTGGCGGTTTTGTTATTGGCTTATCCTGCTGCCTATGATGCCATTCGCTATATCGGTGCTGCCTATCTGATGTGGTTGGCAATTCAAAGCTGGCGCGCAGGGAGCACTGTAGGTGGTACTGGCGGCAGTGCAGGCATGTGGCGCGCGTTTAGGCGTGGTTTTTTAACCAATATCCTGAACCCCAAAGTCGCCCTTTTTGTCTTGGCATTCCTGCCCCAATTTACCGACCCCGCGATTGGGCCCGTGTGGCACCAGATCATCTGGCTGGGTTTGTTTTTAGCGTTGGGCGGTATTTTTACAGATGGGGCTTATGGCGTTTTTGCAGGTGTCATGGCTGATAGGTTGCGTCGCTCTGGTGGCATTATGAATAAAATTTCTGCGATTGTTTTTGGCGGTTTGGCCGCAAAAATCGCACTTGATTAAGGAGAGAATAAATGTCTGATTTCCCTACTACCGCGCGTGTAGTTATTATTGGTGGCGGGGTCATTGGGGCCTCTGCGCTTTACCATCTGGCCAAAGCTGGATGGACGGATTGCGTTCTGCTAGAAAAGAACGAACTGACTGCGGGCTCCACATGGCACGCGGCCGGCAATGTGCCGACATTTTCGACCAGCTGGTCGATTATGAACATGCAACGTTATTCAACCGAATTGTATAGCCGCTTGGGCGAAGAGGTTGACTATCCGATGAATTACCACGTCACGGGGTCTATCCGTCTGGCGCATTCCAAAGAGCGGATGCAGGAATTTGAACGCGCTGCTGGCATGGGCCGCTATCAGGGTATGGATATTGAAATTCTGTCGAATGAAGAGACCCAACAACGGTATCCGTTCCTTGAAACCCATGACATGACAGGATCGCTTTATGATCCACATGACGGTGATATTGATCCTGCGCAATTAACCCAAGCCTTGGCCAAAGGTGCGCGTGACATGGGGCAAAAAATCCTACGTTTTACGCCTGCAACGGGTGTAACCCGCGATGGTGACGAATGGATAGTACATACTGATAAGGGCGATATTCGCTGTGAGTTTGTGGTCAATGCGGCAGGCTATTATGCCCAGCGTGTTGGCGAATGGTTCAAACCTTATGGTGGGCGCATTGTGCCGATGATGGTGATGAGCCATCAGTATTTGCTTTCCGAAGAAGTGCCTGAATTGGCGGCACATACCAAGGAACACGGCAAATTACCGCTGCTGCGTGATGTGGATAGCTCGTATTATCTGCGCCAAGAAAAGAATGGTTTCAACCTTGGCCCCTATGAAGGAAATTGCAAAGCCCATTGGGTAGACCCATCCGACCCTATGCCTGATGATTTCAGCTTTCAACTTTACCCCGATGATCTGGATCGTATTGAATGGCATATCGAAGATGCCATGGCACGTGTGCCGTTACTAGGAAGTGCGGGTATCAGCCGCGTGATAAACGGCCCGATCCCGTATGCGCCTGACGGTTTGCCCCTAGTTGGCCCGATGCCAGGCGTGCCAAACGCGTTTGAAGCATGCGTCTTTACCTTTGGTATCGCCCAAGGCGGCGGTGCTGGCAAAGTGTTGGCCGAATGGATTACCGAAGGCCAAACAGAATGGGATATGTGGGCAATCGACCCACGCCGCTACACCGATTACACCGATCAGGATTACTGCAATCAAAAAGGTATGGAAGTATACGGCAACGAATACGCCATGCATTTCCCGCAACACGAATGGCCTGCTGGACGTGATAAAAAACTGTCACCTGTTCATGACCGCATAAAAGATATGGGCGGTGTAATGGGGGTTTATGGTGGCTGGGAACGAGCCAACTGGTTTGCCAAAGACGGCGACGACATATCCCTTGAAGCCACCCATACTTGGGGCCGCTCAGGGCCTTGGTCTGCACGTATTCAAGAAGAATGCGAAGTAGTACGCGATAGTTGCGGTGTGCTGGATTTGCCGGGATTTTCGCGCTTTATGGTGTCAGGTGCAGGTGCCGCAGAATTCTTGCGCGGCTTTTGTACAGGCGGCTTGCCCAAAGTGGGCCGCATGAACCTGATCTATGTGTCCGACAGTCGCGGGCGTATTTTATCTGAATTGTCATGTGTGCGCAAAGGCGATGATGATTTCATGCTGATCACGGCAGCAACCGCGCAATGGCATGACGGTGAACTGTTGATGAACGCGGCACCTGAAGGCATTTCTGTCAAGGATATTACGACCGCTAGCGATACACTGATCGTAACTGGCCCTACATCGCGTGATGTGCTGGCAGGCCTGACCGATGCCGATTTGCAAAGCGGTTGGTTGACCCATCAGGCGGCAACTGTGGCAGGGCAAGACGCCTACCTTATCCGCGTATCCTTTGCTGGTGAGTTGGGTTGGGAAGTACATACTACCAACGAAAACATGCCCGCGATTTATGATGCGATTGTTGCGGCAGGTGCAAAACCGTTTGGTATGTACGCGCTGAATTCATTGCGTCTTGAAAAAGGTTACCGTGCATGGAAAGGTGATCTGTCAACCGATTACAGCATGCTAGAAGGCGGTTTGGAACGTTTCGTAAAATTGGATAAACCGCAAGATTTCACTGGCAAAGCGGCTATCCAAAACGAAAAGCAACAGGGCCGCAAAAAAGCGTTTATCACCTTGCTGGTGGATGCGGATGATTGCGATGCACCCTATATGTCAACGATCTGGCATGATGGTAAAATTGTCGGCGAAACCACCTCTGGCGCATGGGGCTACCGTGTGAATGCGAGCATTGCACTTGGTATGGTGCGGGCTGATCTTGCAGTGTTAGGTACACAGTTAGAGGTCGAGATTTATGGCAAACGCTGCCATGCAGTTGTGCAAGAAGACCAACCACTTTGGGATCCTGAAAACGTGCGGTTGCGGTCATGAGCATTACTATTTTAGACGGCGGTATGGGCCAAGAATTGATTGCGCGGGCAGGCCGTGCCACCTCGCTTTGGTCGGTACAAGCATTGTTGGACAGCCCTGAAATTGTGCGCCAAGTTCATGATGAATATTTTGCGGCAGGGGCCCAGATAGCCACCACTAACACGTATTCAGTTCTGCCTGATCGTTTGTTGCATCATGGATTGGCTGAAAAGTTGGCAGAATTACTGCAACTTGCCTGCCAGCAGGCAGTTGATGCACGCGATGCACACGGATCGGGCTTGGTGGCAGGATCATTAGGGCCACAAGGGTTTTCCTATCAGCCAGATAAATGCCCGCCTGCGGATGAAGCCGCAGAAACCTATTATAATATCTGCAAAATCCAGAAAGAATATGTTGATAATTACCTGTTTGAAACGATGTCTTCGGTGAATCAGGCACGTGGTGCCTTGATGGGGTCGGCAGGGTTTGGCAGACCTGTATGGCTGTCCTTATCGGTGGATGACAAGGACGGAACCAAACTGCGTTCAGGCGAAGACCTGACAGATGTGTTACCGTTATTTTCAGAATATAAACCCGCCGCAGTTCTGGTAAATTGTTCTGTTCCTGAAGCGGTTACAACCGCGGTGCCTTTACTAACAAACAAGGGCATTCCTGTGGGGGCTTATGCCAACGGCTTTGTCAATATCGCAGACGCGTTTGACCAAGTAGGTGCGACAGTAGATATGCTAGAAGCCCGCAAAGATTTGGGGCCTGAAGCCTATGCCGATTTCGCCCAAAAGTGGGTAGATGCGGGCGCTACTATTATCGGGGGCTGTTGTGAAGTTGGGCCTGCACACATCGCGCTGCTCGCTCAAAGGTTTTCGGAGCGACCCAATGACTGACCTGACCCATGATCATGTGTCTTCTAATCGGCTTATAGGGCTTAAAATACTAGCGGCACTTTATACCATAGCAATTCCCGTTGCACATCTAAGTTTTCCTACAACCTCTATCTGGCTCATCGCTATAATATTTTCGATTGCAATGAATTTCACCTACCCATGGGCCGCCTATAAACAAGGGCGTTTTATGACTTTGGAAGTGGCTCTTTCATCAGGATTTATTGCGCTGTCATTGGTGTCTTTATACGCATCACCAATTTTCGTTATCACGGCCATATTTTTGCATGGATGCTGGGATTTAGCCAAACACCGTGGAGCGGGAACGCCATTTTTCTTCTGGTATATCTCAGGCTGTGTTGTTGTTGATTGGATATACGCTGCGGCCCTGCTGATCGCATTCTTCTTCTGAAAGGTATCAACCCCATGACAAACTTACCAAAACACGCACGCGTTTTAATTATTGGCGGCGGCATCATAGGTTGCTCTGTCGCCTACCATCTAGCCAAACTTGGTTGGAAAGATGTGGTGTTGCTGGAGCGCAAGCAACTGACATCTGGCACCACGTGGCATGCAGCAGGGCTGATTGGGCAATTACGTGCGTCGTCTAATATGACAAAACTGGCGCGCTATTCGGCAGAGTTATATCAAGGTCTGGAAGCGGAAACAGGTGTGGCTACAGGGCTGCGCCAAGTCGGCTCTATCTCTGTTGCGTTAACAGAAGAGCGCCAAGAAGAGCTGTTTCGTCAGGCTGCTATGGCGCGGGCTTTTGGTGTTCAGGTTGAGGAAATCTCTCCGAAGGAAGTAAAAGAGCGTTATGAACATTTGAATATTGATGGTGTGAAATCCGGTGTCTACCTGCCAACGGATGGGCAAGGCGACCCTGCTAATATAGCGCTCGCTTTGGCTAAGGGTGCGAAGCAACGCGGCGCACTGATTAAAGAGCGGGTGAAAGTAACTGACATTACCCGCGAGGGTCGCCGTGCAACAGGCGTTAATTGGCGAGATGAAAATGGTGAGCAAGGCCATATTGCGGCCGATATGGTTGTGAATTGTGCAGGTATGTGGGGCCATGAAGTTGGCCGAATGGCGGGTGTGAACGTACCTCTTCATGCTTGCGAACACTTCTACATTGTCACCGAGCCGATCAAGGGCCTAACCCAAATGCCCGTGTTGCGCGTACCTGATGAGTGCGCGTATTACAAAGAAGACGCGGGCAAATACTTGCTAGGCGCCTTTGAACCAAACTCAAAACCCTGGGGGATGAATGGCATTCCCGATAGCTTCGAGTTTGACCAACTACCAGAAGATTTTGACCACTTCGAACCGATTTTGGAAAAGGCTTGCGAACGCCTGCCTATGTTGGCAGAGGCAGGTATCCACACGTTCTTTAACGGGCCTGAAAGCTTTACCCCTGATGATGCTTATCACCTAGGTCGATCGCTTGAGCTGGATAATTTCTGGGTCGCCGCAGGCTTTAATTCCATTGGTATTCAGTCAGGTGGCGGGGCTGGTATGGCACTTGCGCAATGGATGGACGCAGGCGAAAAACCGTTTGATCTGGGCGATGTGGATATATCGAGGATGCAACCGTTTCAGGGCAATAAGCACTACTTGTATGAGCGCTCCAAAGAAACTTTGGGCCTGCTATATGCCGATCACTTTCCATTCCGCCAAAAAGAAACGGCACGTGGTATTCGGCGCACGCCTTTTCACCAACATCTATTAGACCGTGGTGCTGTGATGGGCGAAGCGGCGGGTTGGGAGCGGGCCAACTGGTTTGCCAAAGAAGGGCAAAAAGCTGAATACGAATACACATGGAAACGCCCTAACTGGTTTGAAAATGCAGCCACCGAACACCGCGCAGTGCGTGAAAATGTCGGCATGTACGATATGACTTCTTTTGGTAAAATCCGTGTTGAGGGCCGTGATGCTACAGCATTTTTAAACTATGTCGCAGGTGGGCAATATGATGTGCCTGTGGGCAAAATTGTTTACTCGCAATTCCTGAACTCGCGCGGTGGGATTGAGGCGGATGTGACCATAACGCGGCTAAGTGAAACTGCCTATCTGGTTGTAACGCCCTCAGTTACACGACCTGCGGATCAGGTTTGGTTGCAACGCAATGTCGGTGATTTCAACGTGGTGATTACGGATGTAACAGCAGGCGAAGGCGTGTTGGCAGTAATGGGGCCGAACAGTCGTGCTTTGCTGGAAAAGGTTAGCCCCAACGATTTCAGTAATACGATCAACCCGTTTGGTACGGCCCAAGAGATTGAAATTGGCATGGGTCTGGCCCGCGTTCACCGCGTGACTTACGTAGGCGAATTGGGCTGGGAAGTTTATGCAAGTGCCGATCAGGCGTGTCATATTTTTGAAACGCTTTATGAGGCAGGCCAAGATATGGGGCTGAAACTGTGCGGCATGCACATGATGGACAGTTGCCGCATTGAAAAAGGCTTTCGCCATTTTGGCCACGATATTACCTGCGAAGATCATGTGCTGGAAGCGGGGCTTGGTTTTGCGGTGAAAACCGACAAGCCTGATTTTATCGGGCGTGATGCGGTTCTAAAGAAAAGGGAAACAGGGTTGGATAACCGTCTGTTGCAATTCAAACTGTCAGACAGTGAGCCGTTGCTTTATCATAATGAACCTATTTTGCGAAACGGCGATATCGTTGGCTATCTAAGCTCTGGCGGTTATGGCCACACACTGGGTGCAGCCATTGGTATGGGTTATGTCCCTTGTAAGGGGGAAACTGCGGCGGATGTTCTGGCATCACCTTATGAGATTGACGTGGCTGGCGTGCGGGTAAAAGCCACTGCAAGTCTGCGCCCGATGTATGATCCGAAATCTGAAAGGGTAAAGGTTTGAAGTTTCCCTGCGAGCTTGGTAAGGCAAGATCGTAATTGATCCAAGGGAACATGGGATGACAAAAGAAAAAGCCATATTGGCGATTAAAAACGGTATTGTTGTCGCGGGCATTTCCGGTGCCATATCGCTGGTTAATCTGGCGCTAAATGTTACTAAAATAAACGGTGACTTTGGATTGTTAAGCGCCAATGATCTGGTGCTTTTCATCAACCTGATCGTTTGCGCATATGGGGCTTACGGTCTTTCTAAAAAGCGGTCTTCGGCGGGTGTTATACTAACACTTGCTTCTACTTTTCTTTTGATTGTGCATGTATTTATGTTCGGCATGAACACAAGCGTTTTGGTTTTTGTGCTGTTCAGATTGTTCTTTATCTACACGTTTTCACAAGCAACTAAGGGGTGCACTGCATTGCGCGACTTAAGTGATGAAAAATCATAAGGGCTGAAAACCTGCCATGAACCCGATTTTTACATATGCACCCCCCACGGGCCCGCTGGATGTGATCCACCATGATGATTGTATTTTGGCGATCAACAAACCCTCTGGCCTGCTGTCGGTGCCTGGCAAAGCCTTTGAACATCGCGATTGTCTGGAAACCCGCGTGGTGATGACATACCCAGGCGCATTGTTGGTACACCGCTTGGATATGGATACCTCTGGTGTGATGATATTTGCCTGTACTAAGCAAGCGCAGCGGCATATCAGTTCACAGTTTCAAAAACGACAAATGGAAAAGGTCTATATCGCGTGGGTTCGGGGTTTAGTGGCGGGTGATACTGGCACAGTTGATTTGCCGCTGATCGTAGATTGGCCCAATCGCCCGTTACAGATGGTGGATTTTGAACGGGGTAAGCCGTCTGTCACAGATTGGTCTGTGTTGGAACGTGAAGATAATACCACACGCATGGAACTTCGCCCAAAGACGGGGCGCAGCCATCAATTACGGGTACATATGCGTGAACTTGGTCACCCGATCTTGGGTGATCGGTTCTATGCGGATGAACCAACCATTGCTGCCGCTGACCGTCTGCAATTACACGCGCAAACCTTGCGTTTGCGCCACCCTGAAGGTGGCGAATGGCTGACCTTGCATGCAGATTGTCCGTTTTAGGCTTTTGCTTGGGATCATGCTTGGGTAAAGCTAGATTAAGAAACAAAGGAAAATATAATGACTGTTGACCCCGTAAAACTAACGGCTGACCTGATCCGCTGCGCGTCTGTAACGCCTGTTGAAGGTGGTGCCTTACAGTTATTAGACCAAGTGTTAAGTGCTGCCGGATTTACTTGCACGCGGGTCGATCGCGGAGAGGTTTCCAACCTTTTTGCCCGCTGGGGCATTGGTGCCAATGGGCGCACGTTTGGTTTTAATGGTCACACCGATGTGGTGCCTGTGGGTGATTTGGATGCGTGGATGGTTGACCCGTTCGGGGCAGAGATCAAAGACGGGTTCTTATATGGGCGAGGGGCGACAGATATGAAGTCAGGCGTGGCTGCCTTTGCTGCTGCCGCAATAGATTTTGTGCAAGATACCCCCCCTGATGGGTCCATCGTTTTGGCTATTACAGGCGATGAAGAAGGTATTGCAGTGGATGGTACTGTGGCCCTGTTGGACTGGATGGATGCTAATAATGAACGCATGGATCATTGTCTGGTTGGGGAGCCAACTTGCCCTAATGAAATGGGCGAGATGATGAAAATCGGGCGTCGCGGATCGATGAACGCTTATTTCACCTGCAAAGGTGTGCAGGGTCATTCGGCTTATCCGCACCGCGCCAAAAATCCGATGCCAGCGGTAGCACAGCTGATGGCAAACCTTGCGGCCTATGAACTGGATCAAGGTACGGAACATTTTGACGCATCCACATTGGCGGTTGTCACTATTGATACAGGTAATTCAGCCGATAATGTGATACCTGCCGAAACCCGTGCGACTGTGAATATTCGTTTTAATGACACACATACATCGGACGCGCTAACTGCGTGGTTGCAAGGGGAAGTGGATAAAGTTGCCAAAGCCACAGATATTAAAATTGATATGCGCGTGCGTGTTTCTGGTGAAAGCTTTGTAACCCCTCTGGGTGAATTGTCTGATCTGATTTCAAAAGCAGTAAAAGCGGAAACGGGTGTAACACCTAAACCGTCCACAACGGGCGGCACATCAGATGCGCGCTTTGTGAAAAGCCATTGCCCCGTGGTAGAATTCGGGCTTGTTGGCCGCACCATGCATGAGGTCGATGAACGCGTAGAAGTAGCAAATATCCATAAGTTGAAAGCGATCTATACGCGGATATTGACCGACTATTTTGCATGAATAATCGCCAGCTTTTCATCATGGTCAAAGAACCCCGTGCGGGTCGTGTTAAAACGCGGTTGGGTAAAGATATTGGTATGACGCGAGCTGCATGGTGGTTTCGCCACCAAGCACAGCGATTATTGCGTGTATTGGGGCATGATCCGCGTTGGCAAACCGTGCTCGCAGTCTCACCCGATGTGGAAGGTTTGCAAAGTCGTATCTGGCCCGCGCATTTACCACGTTGGCTGCAAGGGCGTGGGGACTTGGGCACCCGAATGGCTGCCATTTTTCAAAGCGCACCAAAGGGCCCTGTGGTTATTATCGGCGCAGATATTCCAGATATAACACCCGCACAGATCGAAAATGCTTTTCGGGCGCTGGGCGATCACGATGCGGTTTTTGGGCCTGCCCCCGATGGTGGCTATTGGTTGGTTGGTTTAAAACGCGGCGGCCGTGCCGTGCCCCCCGATTTGTTTGAAAATGTGCGGTGGTCAACTGAGCATGCGTTGGCCGATAGCATGGCGACTTTGGGCGATATGCGGGTGGCGATGATTGATAGCTTGCAGGATGTGGATATTGTCAGTGATCTTGACCTGATAAAATATGACGGCCCTTAATTTACCTGCTAGACGTGCCATATGAAAAAATTTCCCCCCAAAGAGGATATCCTGACGTGGATCAAGGATAACCCGACAAAGACATCAAAACGAGATATAGGCCGTGCTTTTGGCATCAAAGGTGCCGCGCGTATTGATTTGAAGCGTATCTTGAAAGAATTAACCGCAGAGGGGCATTTGGCCAAGAAACGCCGCACATATGGTGCAAAAGGCGCGTTGCCGCCTGTTTCTGTTCTGCGCGTTCTGGCCCCCGACAAAGACGGTGATCTATGGGTGGCCCCTATGGAATGGGATGGCGCGGAAACTATGCCAAAGATCCTGTTTATGGCAGCGAAAGGCGACCCTGCGTTAAAACAAGGCGATCAGATTTTGTGCCGCCTTAGCAGTTCTGATGATCCGGAAATCAGCTATGAAGCACGCCTTATTCGGCGCATTGGTACGGGGCCACAGAAAATCGTCGGCCTATACCGCTTAGGTTCCGAAGGCGGTCGAATTGTACCTGTAGATAAGAAATCCAGCCTTGAGTGGCAGGTGGCAAAATCGGATAGCCTGTATGCCAAAGATGGCGAATTGGTTGAGGCGGAACAGATCGGGCCAAAGGCGCGTATGGGTCTACCCAAGGCGAAAATAATTGAAATTCTGGGCGATCCTATGGCCCCGAAATCGGTGTCTTTGATTGCGATCCACCAACACGGTATTCCCGATCATTTTCCTGATGCGGTGATTGCTGAAGCTAATGCCGCCCAACCAGTAGGTTTGGATAAACGCAAAGATTTGCGCGATTTACCACTTTTCAGCATCGATCCGTCAGATGCGCGCGACCATGATGATGCGATTTGCGCGTTGCCTGATGATGATCCTAAAAACGAAGGCGGTCATATCGTCTGGGTCGCCATTGCGGATGTAGCACATTTTGTGACCAGCGGATCGGCACTTGATCGTGAAGCGCGTAATCGTGGTAATTCCAGCTATTTCCCTGACCGTGTTGTCCCTATGCTGCCCGATGCACTTTCGGGTGATTTGTGTTCACTGCACGAAGGGATGGATCGCGCCTGTATTGCCGTGCGTATTGTCTTAAACGCCAAGGGTAAAAAGTTAAGCCATGAATTTCATCGCGCCCTGATGCGCTCGCCTGCGTCACTGTCCTATGAACAGGCACAAGCGGCGGCGGATGGTACGTATGACGCTGCAACCAAACCGTTGGCAGGGCCGATTGCTGATCTGTTTGCGGCGTATCATGCAGCCACAAAAGAACGCAACCAACGCCAACCTTTGCATCTGGATTTGCCAGAACGACAAATTGTTTTGTCGGATGAAGGTGTAGTTACATCCGTGTCATTCAAGGAACGGTTCGATGCGCACAAGCTGGTGGAAGAGTTTATGGTCACGGCCAATGTGTGCGCTGCTGAAACACTGGAAGCCAAGAAATGGCCGTTATTGTACCGCGTCCACGAAGAGCCCTCACCTGAAAAACTGGATGTGCTGCGCGAAGTCGCCGATGCCGCTGGCTTGCAACTGGCCAAGGGGCAGTCTGTGCGTACGCAGGATTTGAATAAACTACTGGACGCGGCAAAAGGCTCTGAAGATGCGGAAGTCATTAACATGACCGTGTTGCGTTCAATGAAGCAGGCGTATTATTCCCCTGATAATCTGGGGCATTTCGGGTTGAATTTGAAACGCTATGGCCATTTCACATCGCCCATCCGTCGTTACGCCGACCTGATTGTACACCGTGCATTAATCGCGGCACATGGTTGGGGCGATGACGGGTTAAAGCCTGACGACATAGATAATTTAACACAAACTGGCGAATGGATTTCAGAAACCGAACGCCGATCCATGCTGGCTGAACGCGATACAACGGATCGATACTTGGCCGCTTTTTTGTCAGAACAAGTAGGGGCAGAATTTGAAGGCCGTGTCTCTGGCATTGCCAAGTTTGGTCTGTTTGTGAAACTGCTTGAAACTGGGGCCGACGGAATTATTCCGCTTAGCCAGTTGGGCCGTGAATATTGGCGCTATATTGAACGCGACGGCACACTAAAAGGCGAAGACAGCGGGCGCGTTATCGCGGTTGGTATGCCCTGCAAAGTATCCCTAGTGGATGCTACGGCAATGACTGGTGGTCTGACACTGGAAATGTTGGAACTGAACGGCAAACCGATGCCCAAAAGTAGTTCTGGCAGAGGGCGATCACGGGGGCGGCCGTTTGGAAAAAGCAAGGGTAAGAAACGCAAATTGCAAAAGCGGCGGTAGGGGCAGAGGTCGTAAGTCTAACACATCCGCAACGGTTTCAAGTGTATAACACCCCTGACGTCAAAAGTAGTACACGGGTTTTCAAAGGATGGGTAACAGCATCAAATGCGAAAACCACCGAAATTACGCGTAATTAGGTGTTTCGACCAACTGTCGAAGCACTATAGGTGCAAGGGTCTTCCACCCCTTGTTCGGCCATATTGCTACAAACGGCAGGCCTGCCTTCTTATAGATACACCCCAAAAAAAACGAAAACCCCGCCAACCATAAACTGGTGACGGGGCAAAAGGCGTGGAATGCGCTTTATTTTCTTTTACGCTTATAAGTTAAGGCGTGTTCAATCATCAAACGTAGCTTTTTGGGTTGAATATCATCAATGCTTTGAAACGTGACAGCTCGATTTCCTTCAATGTTATAATCAGCCCCAAAGACTTGGGAAAACTGTGAAATGATTGTAGTTTGGCAATGGGCATATAGCGCAAAACCACCAGATTTAGGGATGCCTATACGCAAAGTTGACCCTATTGGCGTGATGTAAGACGGCTGGCCCCACCGCAAACATTCAGTAGGGGCATCAATCTCTTCAATCCCCTTGGCGGTTTCATAGATCAATGCGCGCAAAACCATTGCACCATTTCGAAGTGATGCAGGAAACCTATCATATGCGGCTTGAATTTCAGGGGATATTATTGCCGGTGTCATTTTGGGTAAAATTCCTTTTTACCACGCTCTATATATGACGCCAATTTGGGGCGTGATGTGACCAGTTTACTTAACGGGCTCTCTAAAGGGAAAGACGTTAACGCACGCAACATCGGCACAGTAGAAAAATCTGCTGCAGTCGGTTTGTTACCAAACAAGAATTTTTGATCCCCAAGGATAGCTTCAATCGCTGCTATATCTTTTTTGGCGCGTGCCAACTGTTCTACCTCACTATGGCGCCCCATGCCTTGGCCCATCAAGCTTTTGATAACGCTTTTACGGATCATATTGGGAACGATTTTCCTAAATAATACGGGCATCTTGCCGAAAAACTCTTTTGACAAGGTGCTCCAATGGGCCTCTTTTTGCCATCTGCTGGCCAGTATAACGAAATACAGATGCTCTTCGATCATACGGATGATACTGCGGGATTGACCGCGCTGTTCGGCGGATAGTCCTGCATCATAATCTACGCCATATGTTTGTTCCAAATAATCCCGAATTTGATCGCTGTCAGGAATAATTTTCGATCCATCTTTTAAAACTGGCAACTTGCCTTTGGGGGCTTTGCGTGGATCAGGAAGATACTTCACTTTGTACGGCTGCCCCGATTGTTCAAGCAAACATATTGCTTTGACAGTAAACGGGCTGCCAGAAGTTTCTGAAAAGGCGGGGGGGTATACGCTGATTTCTAACATGGTGTTGTCCTCAATTTTGCTAAGCCCATATATAGCAATTCATACTGCCAAAAAATGTCAGCATGTGTTATTATGATGTTGTTATGGCGAAAAGTGGCCGACTATTAGAGATGATGCAACTTATCCGTACCCTGCCCGCCCCCGTGACGGCGGAACAGTTGGCGCAGGAATTGAACACATCTGTGCGCACGGCTTACCGCTATATCGAAAACCTGCGGGGCGCAGGGGCTGTGATTGATGGTGAAGCGGGATATGGCTATACCATAGTTGAAGACCCAGCCATGCCGCCGATGATGTTCAACGCAGATGAAATAGAAGCATTGGTTTTGGGCCTGCGCGAGGTGCAACAAATCGGTGATCCTGTACTAGCGAAAGCGGCAGAAAACGTTTTGTCGAAAGTGAATGCGTCTTTGCCCAAACGGGTGCAGGCGCAGTTGCAAAATGCGGTGTTGCGCGCGCGAAAATTCCACCGCCGCCAGCCGATTGAAATTGATATGGCAAAGCTGCGCGAGAAGAACAGGCTGTGACATTAGAGTATTGCGATGCAAATGGCGTTGTAAGCGCACGCGACATATGGCCTTTGTCGATCGTGTTTATGGATGAATACTTGATGCTTTTAGCGCATTGCAAGCTACGCGATGATTACCGTGCGTTTCGGGTGGATCGCATTGGGGCATTTCATTTGACGGGAAAATCATTCCAACCGCATCGCGTTGCAATGTTGCGGGTGTTTCTTGAACAGCTAAAGGCCTATAGCCCACCTGAATAGGCGATGTTTTGCATTGTGATCGGCGAGGGTCGTTTTTGGCTTTGGTCTTTGTCGTAACTTCGCTACAATGATCGTAACAATAATAAATCTCGAGCAGGAGATACGAATGAGACTTATAAGTATGGGGATGGCCGTTGCTATTTCCCTAAGCATGACGTTTGCAGCGCAAGCGAATACCATATCTGAAACCGATACGATACTTGTCGCACAAAGCCATTCAGGGTTTAAACGCTGGGTGAAATCTTTTCGTGCAGTGGCGTTAAAAAACGGCGTCACTGCGCGTACATATGACCGCGCTTTTAGGGGCGTGAAGCTGAACGCGCGTGTGGTGAAACTGGATCGTAAACAGGCAGAGTTTTCTCGGCAAATCTGGGATTATCTAGATACGGCGACTTCACCTAAACGGGTGAAGAATGGCAAGGCAATGCTGGCGACACATAAGAAAACTCTGCGCCAGATTGAAAAGAAATATGGCGTTGATAAAGAGGTGGTTCTAGCCGTGTGGGGGCTGGAAAGTTCTTACGGCAAGAACATGGGCGACATCAATATAATCGAGGCTTTGGCAACTTTGGCTTATGATGGACGGCGTGAAAAGTTTGGCCGCCAGCAACTATTGGAAGCTTTGCGCATTATTCAACGTGGCGACATTACACCCAATCGTATGATGGGATCATGGGCAGGTGCTATGGGCCATACGCAGTTTATTCCTACAAGTTATCAGGCTTATGCGCAGGATTATGATGGCGACGGAAAACGCAATGTCTGGGATGTGCGTGACCCATCGGACGCTTTAGCATCAACTGCCAATTACCTGTCAGAGTTTGGATGGACAAAGGGCCAACCATGGGGGGTTGAGGTGAAATTGCCCGCTAAATTCAATTACGGAAATGCCAGTTTAAAAGTGAAAGCCACCCCTGCAAGATGGGCAGAATTGGGCGTACGCACAGTGCAAGGCAAAAAGATACCAAGCCATGGTAAGGGTTCTGTCTTTTTGCCAGCGGGTGCTGATGGCCCAGCATTTGTTGTTTTCAAAAACTTCTTTGTAATCAAACGCTATAATAATGCGAATTCTTACGCGATGGCTGTTGGGCATCTGGGGGATCGGATTAAGGGCGGCGGTAGGTTTTCCAAAGAGTGGCCACGTGGCCCTGGTGCTTTGAAACTAGATGAAAAACTGGAAGTCCAGACACTATTGAACCGTGCAGGTTATGATTTGGGTGAACCAGATGGTATAATCGGGCCTAAAACCATTGATGCGGTTAGTGCAATTCAGATCAGTTGGGGTCAGCAACCAAACGGAAAAGCGGATCAGGATTTTTTGAAACTGTTGCGCAAGAAAGTGCGTTAACTGCCCCAGTCAGACGATTGCATTTCGCGCAAACGACTGGCGGTGCGTTCAAATTCAAACGCACCCTTGCCGTCTGGGTACAGCATTTCTGGCTCGGCTGTGGCACTGGCTATCAGTTTGACTTTAGCCTCATATAAAGCGTCTATCAGGGTGACAAAGCGCTTGGCCTCATTGTTATTTGCTTTGGAAAGTTTCGGAATATCTGTGATGACTAAAAGCCGTAGCGCTTTTGCGATCGACAAGTAGTCACCTGGGCCAAGCGGAAGTGCACATAAATCATCAAAACTGGCTTTGCCAATGCCATTATTATATTGCGGTATCGTAATATCGCGGCCTTTATTTTTTATCACAAAAGGCGCAGATTTATCCCCTGACAGTTCTTGCCAAAGATGGTTGATCGCAAAATCAGTCGCTTCATCTAATGGGTGAAAATAAAGCTGCTGGTCGATTAAACGGTTCTGACGGTGATCTGTTTCACTGTCCAAATTATGTACAGAAAGGCGGGTTTCAAGTGTTTTGATGAACGGTAGAAACAATGATCGGTTCAGGCCGTTTTTATATAAATCACTTGGCGGACGATTAGAGGTTGTTACAATGACCATGCCAGCTGTAAAAAAATGTTCAAACAACCGCCCGACGATCATGGCATCGGTAATGTCCGTTATTTGCATTTCATCAAAACACAATAAATCGGTTGAATTAATGATGTTTTGCGCAACAGGTTTTAAGGCATCGGTGGCACCCGTTTTACGTACCTGATGTATTGCGTCGTGGATTTCCTGCATAAACGCATGAAAATGTACCCGCCTTTTGGCTTTTGTCGGGGCTTGGTCGTAAAATAAATCCATTAACATTGATTTGCCACGCCCGACGCCACCGTACATATAAAGCCCTTTGGGCGCACGGCGGTTACCAGAAAAAAATGATTTTAGATGGCCAAGTTTTGAGGGTTTATAATTGATTAAATCATGGTGCAGCTGGTCAAGTAGTAACAACGTATTGCGTTGGTTTGGGTCATCTTCTAATGCGCCTATTGAAACGCGGCGATTATATTCTGTGATCGGTGACACGTGCACGATACCCTGTGATCTATTTATATAATAAGGCATAACAATTAATATGCCCTACGACAATGAAGAATGATTTGCGCAATGGAAAGTAGACTGCTGGCAACTATTGCAATGATTGTATATTTAAACATTGCCAAAACTATTGAGCATGCGTATATATTGATATACTTTTACATATTTATCCTAAAGCGCGAGTGCTTATATGTCTGTTAAATCTTCAATACAAAGACAAAATGCTAGGCTGGTTGATCGTATTGCGCCACGCATGGATGAAGTAAATGCACCAGAAGAAGGTTGGCTGAAAACTATACGTGCAGCATTAGGTATGTCAGGATCACATGTTGCAAAGCGTATAAATGTAACGCGTGCGGCGATCTACCAAGCTGAAAGAAATGAACGCGAAGGGGCCATAACTTTGCGGCAAATGGAAAAACTGGCAGATGCGATGGGTGCAAAATTTGTATATGCTGTTGTACCAAACGGTAGCGTAAATGAAGTTTTAGAGCGTCAAGCTCTGTCCAAAGCAACATTGCAAATGGGGGCTGGAACGGAATCATTGCCGCCGATAAAGCTACGCGAAAAAATAAAAAGCCTTGCGAGTGAAATATTACGGGAACGCCCGTTAGATTTCTGGGATGATTAAATCATAGGCTTTAGGCAATGCTTAGGTAAGTGGTATTGAATATTCTATTTTAATATAAGCAGAAGTGATTACATCATTAATGAAAGCGATTTAATATATAGTGAAAATATATTGACAGTTGAAAGACTCTTGTACAATCTTCTTCATAAGATCATGGCGCTATCTGCTGCGTATGAAATTTCTTAGAAGGATGCTGAATACACAGTGCTGTTACAAATGCGTACGTAAAGTGTTACAGTAGGGGTACATGGTTTAAAAGTGGCGCCAGAAAATAATGCGCTTAGACTAAAATTTAGTCAAACTATTATGAATAACAACCGGGAGAACATATAATGAAAACACTAACCTTATCAGGTGTCGCATGGCTGACACTGACGGGCGCTGCCGTTGCCGGCACATGCCCAGCAGCGACGGTTGCCGACATGGCAGGCGTTGCGCGTGGTGCTTATCCACAAATATTTGAACTTGCAGAGTACGAATCTTTAGGTAACTGCACTATGGAATTTGCTGCAAACCCTGCATCTGAAGCACTGAATGCACGTATTCGTGGCAATGGCCCACTGCCTGCCGTTGCAGATCGCATTCCAGCAGAGCCGCTGATTATGACACCTTATGATTCTGTCGGCACATATGGCGGCACGTTTGATGCGCTTTCAAATGCAACTGAATCTGGCACATCGGACTTTATGTCTATTCGTCACGTAAACCTTGTGCGTTATTCTGACGATCTGACTACCATCGTGCCAAACGTTGCCAAGAGCTGGGAATGGAATGCTGATTTTACACAGCTGACTTTTCATCTTCGTAAAGGCCATAAATGGTCTGATGGTGCACCATTCGGCGCACGTGACGTAAAGTTTTGGTATGACAATCTAGCGGTTGATAGCAATGTACGTGAAAAGCCAAAAGATTATGTTCTGGTTGCAGGTGAAAAAATTGATGTTGTTGTTGTTGATGAGCAAACTGTTCAATTCAACCTGCCATCACCAAAGCCAGGCCTGTTGTCACACTTTGCCAATCACTATGCGCAAGGTTTCCAACCGATGCATTTCTTGGGTAAATATCACCCAGATATTACAGCTACCGCTGATGCTGACGCGAAGGCACTTGGTTTTGAAGGTGGTTACGATCTGATCAAAGCTTACTACGGTAACTCTGACTGGATGGATACGCCAACACCGATGTTGGCTAAACCTGATCTTGTAGCTGGCCTGCCAGCAGATACAGTGCCAACTTTGGAAAGCCACATTATCATCTCTGAAACAACGGAAGGCCGCCACTTGGTTGCTAACCCGTATTTCTTCCAGGTTGATACTGCAGGTAACCAGTTGCCATATATCAATGAGCAAGATGAGTTGTTTGTCGGCGAAAGCGAAGTGCGTTTGCTAAAATTGGTCAACTCTGAAGTTGATTATAAAGCACAAGCACTGAACCTTGATTATGCACCTCTATTGATGGAAAATCAGGAAAAGGGTGATTTCACCGTTGATCTGAAACCAGAGATTGCCATCGGTACATTCGCGTTTAACGTCACATCTGAAAACCTTGAGAAGCGTAAAGTCTTTGGTGACATACGGTTCCGTGAGGCGATGTCTCTTGCGATGAACCGCGATGAAATGAACGAAGTTGTTTATTTTGGTCTAGGTAAGCCAGTGCAATATGTTGCTTTCTCACCTTCGCCTTCGTTTATCAGCGAAGAGCTGGAAACCTATATGGCCCAGTTCGATGCTGCTAAAGCAAATGCTTTGCTTGATGAAATTGGCATGGTTGATGTAGACGGTGACGGAATGCGTGAATTGCCAAATGGCGAAACATTGGTTCTTAACCTACAAGTTGCAACACAAGGTATTTCAGTGAAATTGGTCGAACTGGCTGGTCAAAACTGGAAAGACGTTGGTATCAACAACACAGTGAAAGAAGTTACAACGGATGAGTATCGTTCGGCGCAATCTTCCAACCAACTGGATGTGACCATGTATGCCAAAGGCCAACCATTGGCTGTTATTTTGGGCAACGCGGAAGTGTTCCAACCACCGTTTGATAACTACTTCAACCTGCGTTCAGGTATGCTTTGGGGTGAATATATCGACAGCAATGGTGCAACAGGTGTAAAACCACCAGAGTATGTTTACCAAATGATGGCTGATATTGATGCGTTCCAAGGTGCGGTTGCTGGTTCTGACGAATCAAACGCGATTGGTAAACGTCTGGTTGAAACCATGGCACACAACCTGTTGTTTATTGGTACTGTGAAAGCAGTTGCACCGATCTACCACAGCAATAAGCTGAAGAACTTTACAGAGTTCAAAACGCAATCATATGCGTACTACCGGTCTTATCCTTACCGCCCAACACAGTGGTACTTGACTGAGTAATTTCAGAATATCCAAAAAAACCTTGGGCGATGCGAGTTGCCCAAGGTACGAATATAAGATGGGTCACAGACCTACGAACATTTTGCTGGGGAGCATGAGCATCAATGTTACAATTTGCTAGATTTGCATTTATTCGCGCAGTATTGGCCATATCAACACTTATACTGGTTTCATTCATTGTTTTTTCCTTGATGGAGTTGGTTCCAGGTGATTGCGCAGAGCGCTACCTGGCATTTAAAAACTCTCAAGGTTCTATGATTTCATTGGCAGATATTGAAGCCGAGCGCGTACGACTTGGGCTAAACCAGCCGTATATTCAACGTTGGGGCAGCTGGATTATCAACGCGTTTCAAGGTGAATTTGGTGACAGTTGTATTTTACGTCTGAACATCAGTCAGTTGCTGGGTGAGAAATACTGGCTAAGTCTAGGTCTGTGTTTGTCAGCTTTGATATTAGCTTATGCAATCGCAATCCCAGTCGGGATTCTGGCAGCAACATCTAAGAATGCTGCCCTTAACAACGGCCTGCGTCTGGTTAGCTATTTGGGTCTGGCTTTGCCAAACTTCCTGCTAGCATTGATGATTATGTTGTTCTCAACCGTCATGTTCGGAGATAGTTTGACGGGCTTGTTTTCAAAAGAGTTTCGTGATGCGGCTTGGTCTTATGACAGATTCAAAGATTTCTTAGGTCACGTCTGGCTACCGATCTTTATTCTGGGCTGGTCTGCGACCGCCTTTGCCATTCAAACTGTACGGGCTTTGATGTCAGATGAAATCGGCAAGTTGTATGTTACAGCCGCCGCCGCGCGCGGTGTATCTGGGCGACGTTTGCTGATGCGCTATCCTGCACGCCATGCGCTAAGCCCGATCATCAACTCTTTGGGGTTTGATTTGAACCGTATATTTAACGAGCTGCCGATTGTGGCGTTGATCCTGACACTGACAGAAGCGGGGTCATTGTTAATTGAAGCTCTGGCGCGATCCAATGACCAACAACTTGCCGGCGCGATTATATTCTTGCTGACAGCCAGTATTGTCACGATTAACTTCGTGACGGATATAATATTGGCACTTACCGATCCACGCGTTCGCCGCAGCATTGTAGGATAAGAGATATGACCGATACAACAAACATAGATGCACTCGCGGAACAAAAGCTGAAAGAAGCATATTTTACCGCTTCACAAGGCCAGCTAATTTGGCAACGGTTTAAGAAAAACAAATCTGCCCTGTTTGGGGCGTGGGTTTTGATAATTCTGATCCTCTCGGGTATTTTTGCACCGTTTCTAACGCCTTATGACGCTACCATTGCAGGTCGTGACAAGGATTATCTGAATGGGGCACCGCAAATTCCATCATTTTGTGATGAGAACGGTTGTTCAATGCGTCCGTTTATTTACACAACCGAGCGCACCCGTTCGATTAAAACCAACTTTCGTTGGGTGACTGAAACCGATACCAGCCTAGAGGGGCGCCGGTATATGACGTTCTTTTCTGAAGGCACTGAATATAGCCTGTTTGGTATAACAATGGATACACATCTGTTTGGCGTAGACAGGGGATTTATCCATATATTTGGTACAGACTCGACTGGTAAGGATATTTATTCACGTACTTTAACAGCGATTAATACGTCTATGGCGGTGGGCACGATCGGGGTGTTTATCGCCTTTGTTTTAGCTTTGGCTATTGGGGGTATTGCGGGGTATTATGGTGGCTGGATAGACTCTGGTTTGCAAATGATGACAGATACGGTTCGAACCATTCCCAGTATTCCGCTGTTTATGGCCCTTGCAGCATTTATCCCTGATACATGGAGCGCGGAGGCGAGGTTCTTTTTCATCTCGATGGTGTTGGGGCTGATCGGCTGGCCGACATTGGCACGCCGTATCCGCACGCACTTGCTAACGGAACGCAATCAGGAATATGTGCTTGCCGCACAACTGTGTGGTGCATCACCCGGACATATTATCCGCCGGCATTTGTTGCCTAGTTTCACCAGTTATATCATCGTCGATTTGGTGATTTCATTCCCTTATATGGTGTTATCAGAAACCGCACTTAGCTTTATCGGGCTGGGGTTGAAAGACCCTGTGAACTCATTGGGGGTGATGTTGCAAAACGTGACCAGCGCCGATGTTCTGCTGAATTATCAGTGGTACTTTATCCCCGTAGTCTTTTTTATAATACTTGTGTTGGCCTTTGTGTTCGTCGGTGACGGATTACGCGATGCCGCCGACCCATATTCGGATAGCAGCAAATGACCAGACTTCTTGATGTAGAAAACCTGACCCTTCAGTTCGATACGGACGAGGGTCGGATCACCGCAGTTGATAATGTATCTTTTAACTTGGAAGCAGGCGAGGTCATGGGCCTTGTGGGCGAAAGTGGATCTGGTAAATCTGTAACTGCAAAATCTGTTATGAAACTGAATCCTTCCAATGCGATTTATGGCGATCAAACCAAGATCACTTTACATCTGGACAGCGGGCCAGTTGATATTATGTCACTTAAAACCTCAAACGATTTACAGGTCGTACGTGGCGGTGCGATATCAATGATTTTCCAAGAGCCAATGGCCAGTTTTGCGCCTGCAATCTCTATCGGTAATCAGATGGTTGAACAGCTGCAAATTCATTCGGATATGAATACAAAACAAGCCACTCAGCTGTCTATTGAAATGCTTGACCGTGTGGGTATTTCTGATGCAAGTACTCGTTTTAAGCAGTTTGCGTTTGAGCTGTCAGGCGGGATGCGCCAACGCGCGATGATTGCGATGGCCCTTTCAACCAAGCCTAAACTGTTGATAGCCGATGAACCTACAACCGCGCTGGATGTGACTATTCAGGCGCAGGTTATTGACTTGATGAAAGACCTTGTCAAAGATTTTGGCATGGGGATTGTCTTTATTACCCACGATTTGGGAGTGATCGCACAAACAGCCGATAAAGTGGCTGTGATGTATCTGGGCCGATTGGTAGAGCAGGGTGCAGTACGCGATGTAATTCGCAACCCGTCCCATCCTTATACTAAGGGGCTAATTGCAGCTTTGCCTAGCCTAGATGATCTGGATACACCGTTGACGCCTATTCCGGGTGATATTCCATCACCGTTAGAACGCCCACCGGGATGTGTTTTTAATACGCGTTGTTCGTCCATTGTTGGTGCACAATGTTCATCTGTTGTACCTGAATTTTCTAACGTAACTGACAATCATCAGGTGGCGTGCCATATTTATGATGAAGGAGCTTCAAAATGAGTGAAGACGTTCTTATAGAAGCCCGCGATTTATCTGTGCATTACCCATTGCGTGGTAATAATCTATTTGGCCCTAAACCTGTGGTTAAAGCTGTTGAAAGCATTAATCTTGATATTGGTAAGGGTAGTTTCTTTGGTCTTGTTGGTGAAAGCGGATCTGGCAAAACAACATTGGGTAAAGCCCTGTTGAAAGCAGCCCCGATTACACGCGGCACTGTAGCTTATGATGATGGTGAAGCAAAATTTGACCTGACAAAATTGTCTACAAAAGAATTAAATGAGTACCGCAAACGGGCGCAGTTGATTTTCCAGGACCCTTATGCAGCCCTTAGCCCGCGCATGACTGTGCGTGATATTATAGCTGAACCGTTAGAAGTGATGGGTCTTACATCAACGCGTGAAGAAACCGATGAGCGAGTGCGCGAGATTGCTGAAAAATGCAGATTGAACCTAGAGCACCTACGCCGTTTCCCCCATGCGTTTTCTGGGGGCCAGAGGCAAAGAATTTCGATAGCACGTGCGCTGGTATCAAACCCACAGTTTGTGGTGGCGGATGAAAGTGTTGCCGCGTTGGATGTGTCTATTCAGGCCGATGTTTTGAACCTATTGAAAGAAATCCAACAGGAAATGGGTTTGACATTCCTATTTATCAGTCACGATCTTAGTGTGGTTGCACATATTTGTGACCACGTGGCCGTGATGTATTTGGGCCGCCTTGTGGAAACCGCCCCAACACGCGAATTGTTTGCAAATCCAAGGCACCCATACACCAAAGCATTGCTGTCTGCGATCCCGTCGCTTGACCCGGATGACACAAAGCAAGCACAAAAGCTGGAAGGTGAAATTCCATCACCCACAAACCAACCATCGGGGTGCAAATTCCACACCCGCTGCCCGTTTGTTAAAGATATTTGCCGTAGTAATGAGCCTGTTTTGCAGCACTCTAGCGGGGGCCATGAAGTTGCGTGCCACCGTTGGGAAGAATTGATGACGCCGTAACCTTAAAGGTACGTGTATGAATTTGGTAAAATCTTGGTTGTAAGTCCACGCTTTTCTACTGCAGATCGAAGGTATTCAGGATGAGTAAATATGAATATTACTTTACTTTGTGAAAACGAAGCTTGCGCAATGCACTGGTTGGCTGAATGGGGCTTTTCCGCGTTTATCGAATATAATGGAAATAAAATCTTGTTTGATACTGGGTTTTCGGACGTCTATCGCCATAATGCTGATCTAGCGGGCATTGATCTGGAAGAAACTGATTTCCTTGCTTTATCGCATTTTCACCGCGATCATACGCGCGGGCTTTTATATCACGGGTTTAAAAGTAAAAAGAAAATTGTTTTGCACCCGCGAATTATGCAGGCTGTGTTGAAAACCGATGATGAACGTATCAAGCAGGACTTTGCTAAAATCCATGCGGTTCTTGCAAATGATTTTGAAGTGATACCATCAAGAAACGTACTGGAGTTTGCCCCAGGGGCTTTCTTTTTGGGCGAAATTCCACGTGGCAATAATTTTGAACCTGGTGGGTTTGAAGGTGATGCTATGGAAGATGATACAGCATTGGCTTTTCGTACTGACAAAGGTGCCGTGGTTGTCTCTGGCTGTTCACATGCTGGTATCTGCAACATTTGTGAGTATGCCAAAGAAATAACAAGACAACCACTTTATGCAGTCATTGGTGGTTTTCATTTATTGTCGGAAGAGAACCCGCCAATTACAGAAACCATAGATTATTTCAAAACTGAGAACCCGCCCGTTTTACTGCCAATGCACTGCGTGGATTTCCCTGCTTTGGTTGCATTTCATAATGCTTTTGGATCTAAAAAACTCTCGGCGGGGGATGCTATAGAGTTGTAAATGGATGTAGATTCGAAATGCGGTTATTTTGACGAACAAAGAGTTGAGCGATATCGGCCTTACCCGTGGTGGTATATCTGATCTATCGCAGCGTGATAAGTTGAAACGGTATAGAGTCAGTCAATCGTTACCACAATTTTCCCAATGTGTTGCTTGTTCTCAAACGACGCTTGGGCATCAGTGAGCTGTTCCAGCGGGTAAGTTTCCCAAACCAAGGGTTGAATATCACGGTTTTCGATGCGTTTAATCAAGTTACCAAAGACCTGTGGTTCCAAAACCGTGCAGCCGAAAAAACTTAAGTCTTTCAGATAAAGCGTACGAATATCCAGCGTTACCATCGGGCCGGCAATGGCACCTGCTACTGCATAGCGGCCTGCGGGTCGTAAAACTTCAAGAATTTCCACCCACCGATCGCCTGCAACCAGATCGATGACCACATCAACACTGTTTTGGCCAAGCGGTGACAGATAACCATCGTTTCGATCAACAATTTCATCTGCACCTATATCAAGAAGGGCTTGCGCCTTGGCGGCCCCGGTCACAGCAATAACATGGGCGCCACGTGCCTTGGCTAACTGGATTGTGGCTGACCCGACCCCGCCTGATGCCCCCGTAACCAAAATGCGATCAGCGCTTGTAACATTCGCACGGGTTAGCATATTTTCTGCTGTGGAATACGAGCAGGGAAAGGATGCAAGAGATGTGCTTTTAAATGCGCTTTCAACTTTGTAAGCATGCCGAGAAGCGACCGTTGTGTATTGCGCAAAACCGCCATTGCATTCCGATCCAAAATACCATGCTGTGTCTAAGGTTTTACCGTCAAATTCCCTGATGCATGGCTCGATCAAGACCCGCTCACCGAGGCGGGTCTTATCAATGCCCGATCCAGTCGCCACAATCTGCCCACAGACATCCGCACCTTGAATGAGCGGGAAGTGAATGGCCTCACCCGACCAGCTGGCGTCGCCCCCATCCTGGTCACCTTTTGAATACCATGCGGTTCGGGTGTTAATATCGGTATTATTCACCCCTGCAGCCGCAACACGAATAAGAACTTCATTGGCTTTAGGCACAAGAACAATCAGGTCATTCTTATACGAAAGCATTTCTGGCCCGCCATGACCGGTTAGAACAACGCCACTCATTAATTTTGGGATTGCCATATTTTTTCTCCGTTTATTTGTTCAGTAGCATATCTATTTTGGCGGCTTTTACGGTATGAACCCCACCGCTCCTTCGGGTGTTATTCTGACATCGGCCAAAGTTCTGTCTGCGTGTTTCATACGGTGGCTTAGCAGCTTTTGCGTAAGCCGCAACAATGCTGGTACATGAGCAGGATCACTGGCAAGGTCGTTTAGTTCCGATGGATCAGCCTTCAGATCAAACAGCATAGGTGGCAGGTTGCCATTGAAATGTATCAGTTTGAATTGCTCTTCACGTAGAATGGCCAGATTGGCCTCATGGGTGGAAACGCCCGTGGCCTCTTGCCATATGGTCATCTCATTGGGTTCACTGAAATCCAACTCTAGATGCACACTATCACGCCATTTCGTAGGGGGCTTACCTTCTAGAAAAGGGCACAAAGAAACCCCGTCCATACCGGCAGGTATTTGTTGCCCGATCAGATCAAGAATGGTTGGGGTGATATCGATAGATTCAGTAAAAGCCTGAACTGTGGCACCATATTGTGCGGGGTTTTGCGGATCGTGAATAATCAGGGGAATATGATAGGCGGCTTCATACGTATTTTGTTTGCCCCACAGATGATGGTCACCCAACATTTCGCCATGATCTGCTACAAAGATAATCAACGTATCATCATACTGGTCGGTTTCTTTTAGAAAGCTGATGATGCGCCCAAAATGGGTATCTACCTCGGTGGCAAGGCCCATATAAAGCGCACGCAATCCTTGCACGTCTGCCTTATTTTCATTGTCCAGCGGGGCAACGCCCTTCACGATGGTATTGACTGTTGGTTTTTGTAAGGCACCAGCCATAAAAGGGTGCAGATCAGCCTGTTGTTCTTGGACGGGCAGACGCGCGGGGTCTGGCAGTGCATCTGGTGCATACATTTTGTTATAGGGGGCAGGGGCCACCAAAGGGGGATGTGGGCGAATATAGGTTGCCAGCGCAAACCAATCTTGATCGGTGCGCACAGATAAATCACTTATAAGCGCATCGGTTAGAAAAGCTGTGTCACTATCTTCGGCTTTATAAAAAGCAGGATCATCTATACGGGCAGGTCGATTGGCATCGGGGGAAACAGGCTCGTAGAAATGTGCATAATCAGGCAGGTCATAGCCTTTTGCTTTCAGATAGGCCCGCCAAGGGTAACTTTCCTGAAAGCGCATTTCGAGTACTTCACGAAACCCTGGCATAAGGCCTTCTTCGGATTTCAAAACAGGATCATTTGCGTGGTGTGCGCGTGGGTCAATGCCAGTGTCAGTATAGCCAAACAGCATCGGGTCATACCCTGATTTGCGCAGTTCGCGTGCTAAATTGGGCGTGTCATGTGCTAGCGGGGTGCCATTGCGTATAGAACGGTGGTTCATCGCATATTGGCCTGTTAAAATACTGGCACGCGAAGGCCCGCAAGGGTTGGTGACCGAGTAATGTTTGGTGAATGTAACGGCCTCTTTTCTGAAGGCTTGAATGTTAGGCAGATCAACGTGTTCTGCCAAAGCACCTGTAATGCAATCGGCCCTAAACTGGTCTGCTATCACGACCAAAATTTTACGTTTCTTAGACATCACAAACATCCTTATAAAAATGCCAGCGGGTATTTTAAACTTACCCTAACAAGAACCAGAAACCTAAGTTTATGCACAGGTCAATCATTATTTAGGGGCGATAATAATTCGTGATTATTGGGTCGCTAAAGTGCTATTTTCATGTCGTTATACTATCTTGAATGAAGGATTTAATGCGGTTTAGCCCTATGGTTAGCTCTTGCTCATCTAGCGTGAAGTTTATCCGCACCATATTGCGCAGCTCTTCGCCAAAAAGTTCTGCATCTAATACTGAAACACCTGTCTGTTTATACAAAGCACGCACAAACGCATCACTGGTTATTCCTGTTTTATCAATGGGTAACAGTAGAAACATGCCTGATTTAGGGCATATGCAGTTAATATTCGGCAAATCCGACAGTACGTCCAAAGCAAAATCGCGGCGCTTTTTGTATAATTCATTTAGGGCTGTTGTATCATGTTCCAACGCAACAATAGCGGCTTGTTGGATAAATCCGGGCAAGCCATATGTCATGCACATGCACAACTCGGCTGCTTTTTGTGAAAACTCATCAGGGCCGATTGCCCAGCCAACGCGCCAGCCTGTCATTGCGTGTGATTTTGACAAGCTGCCAAGTGTGATGCAGCGCTCACTCATCCCGGGTAGGCTGGCCATAACTGTGTGTTGTCCGTCAAAAACCATTGTGCCGTAAACCTCATCGGCCACCACCCACAGACCATGACGTTGGGAAATCTGTGCAATTTCCATTAACGTGTCTTTGCTAAAAACGGCACCTGTTGGATTGACAGGAGAGGCAAAAAACAACGCTTTGGTTTTATCCGTTACAAGGGTTTCCAACTCTGACGGGTCAGGCATAAAATCATTTTCACGCCTGCAAGGTAGCCTGACAATCTTGGCACCCGATGCAGTTAACGTTGCACTATAGGTTACATACATGGGGTCTGCGACAATAACTTCATCCCCTGGCTCTAGTAAAAGCAGCATAGAAATGAATAAGGCGTTTTGCGTGCCTGCCGTAATTGTTACGTTTTGCGCCCGAACATCATGGTCAAACACGCGTTTTTGATAATCGGCAACTGCTTGGCGGATTTGCGGGCGACCTTGCACATCGGTATAATGCGTATCGCCTGATCTAAGCGCAGAAATAGCGGTATCAACGATCGGGCCAGCGGTATTAATTTCATTATCCCCGATGCTAAGAATTATTACATCTTTACCCTGTTTCTTATCCTCATCGGCACAAATGTGTGTACGCCATGCATTGGCCCCGTGTGCAGAAATGCGTTGAGAAAGGGATGTAAGTTTCATGAAATGTCTTTCAGGGTGTTTTAGAAATCCTTACCTGAAAGTGGGTGTTTTGAAAGGGTGTAATTTTGCGCATCGCACTAAACCTGTTAATTAATATCCATAAAAAGATGCTGCTGAATGCGGGCGTAGCCGTATCCTATGTAAACTCTTTGAATGTGGCCGACGGCAACCAGATCATTATTTTCTAGAGCTCTTGCAAGTTCGCTTAACTCATTTACCAGTAATGGCAGAGTTTCCTTGGCAGTCATATCGGTGATGCGATACCAAACACTGGCGGCCTGAAAATAGGTTTGCCGCCAGAATGATTGCAGCACACTATTAGAGATTAGTTTGGATATAATTTGATGTAGATCGTGATTAATCTGAATGTATTGGCGCACATTATCGTCTGGTGTTAGCAGTTGTGCACGAGCAAGTAGATTGTTTATCGCGGACTTTTCAGGTTGCCCGATTACTGTTGTCGACATTTCGCCAATCATAGGGGCCAGCCGTAGGCGTGTTTGATATACATCGTCAATTTTTGTGTTGGATAATTGCTTTACAACAGTTCCAACCCCGTTGCGGGTTTCGATCAAATCCAAATGGGCAATCCTGCTAAGGGCATCCCTGACGGGGGTTCTGCTAACGTTGAATTCTGCGGCAAGGTCGGCCTCTTTCAAAGGTTGATCTGCTTTATAATTCAACAGGCAAATACGCTCTAGAATCGCCTTTTGGATAGAGTGAACATTTGGTGTGCTATCGGTAGAATCCATTTCATGTCCTGTAGTGTAAAGTAGATAAGCTATATACAGCTTATGGTAATAATAAGAGGTATTACAGCTAAAATCGCATAATTTATTAAATATTGTATACAGCTTGGATATTTTTCAATAAAGCAGAATCATGGATTGTGAATGAAGAAGGCCTGTGAAATGTTAAAAGAAGCAAAGTTAAGAACGCAAAACCTACAATCTAGGATGAAGGTTTTGGGCATACAAAAAGCGATTTTCACTGATGAAAGCTCTTTGGCCTATCTGGCGGGGTTTTGGGGGTATTTGGGTATAGAGTTCGGCCGCCCTACAATGCTGGTTGTGGATGCGGATGAAGCACCTGTTGTCATTACCCCGTTGATGGAAAGTGAAATGGTCGGTGCGATGACGTGGATAGAAGATATTCAGGTTTGGGAAGATACGGGCCAGCGCAGTTGGGCGCGTGCATTAAAGCAAGCAGTTGGTGATACCCCGCAAGAATTATGGGTAGAACGCAACCATATACCTGCCATTGTGCGTAACTTTATTGATGAAGCGTTTAAAGGTGCTGAGCTGAAAGATATATCGCCCATTTTAGGGGAAATGCGCATGATTAAAACCCCGTTTGAAATTGGGATTATGATGCAAGCAGGCCAAATTGCGGGGGCGATGATGGAAGCGGCACATGGCTCGTTGGCTGAGGGGCGGCAAGAATACACGTCTGCTTTGGCAGTGATTGATGCGGGATCGCGCAAAGCGGCATCGTTTTTAACCGACAGCGGTTGGGAACGATTTGTATCCCCGATGATCCACAATTTACAGATTTTACAAAGTGGGGCGCACTCATCCATGGTGCACCGCCGTGCCAGTGTAAAAACGTATGAAAAATTTGACCCAGTTTATTTCTGTTTTTGCAATATGGCCCAGTTCAAACAGTATAAGCTAGGCTTCGATCGTATGTTCCATATTGGCGATGTCACAGATCAGGCCCGAGATGTTCAAGAAGCCGCAATAGAGGCACAACAGGCCGCAGTTGCAACCATTCGACCAGGCATTAGGGCCGAAGAAGTGGCACAGGCTGCAAATGAAGTGTATCGTGCTCGCGGTTATGAAACAGGGTATCGAACCGGGCGTTCTATTGGTGTGTCATATTTGGAAGCGCCTGAACTGAAAGAAGGCGATAAAACAATTTTGCAACCCGGTATGACATTTGCGGTGGATGGGGGCATTTCAATAGATGGTGTGGCCGCAGGGCGCATCGGAGATTCTGTGGTTGTGACGCAAACAGGGTGTGATTACATCACCAATTATCCACGTGAAATTCTTCTAAGTATGGGTTGATTTGCAAATGAACGGTTTAAACGTTGTTATCGCTCAAAACCCTGCTGCCCTGACGGGGCCGCAGGAAAGGTTTAACTGGCTGGCGAAAACCCTTAATGATGCACAGCTGCGGAGTGCAGATATTTTGCTGCTGCCAGAACTGTTTTTGACAGGATATAATGTAGGCCAGAAAATCATCGATTGGGCCGAGCCTGCGAACGGGGCTTATGCACAAAAGATAGCTGATTTATGTGTGAAGCATGACATTGCAATTCACTACGGGTTTGCAGAGCGCGATGGTGAAAAACTGTTTAATGCCGCGAATTGTTTTGGCAAAGACGGCACAAAACTGGGCGGGCATCGCAAACTGTTGTTACCACCCGGGTTTGAGGGTGATTATTTTGATGCAGGTACGCAGTGTACACCTTTTACGCTTAACGGTTTCAGTATTGGCACGTTAATTTGTTATGATGCCGAGTTCCCCGAAAATTTCAGGCATGTTGCAAAAATGGGCGTTGATCTGGTTCTTGTACCAACTGCCCTTGGGTCGCAATGGGGGATGGTTGCACAGAAATTAATACCAACCCGCGCTTTTGAAAATGGCGTATATGTTTTCTATGCCAATCAATCGGGTATAGAAAACGGGTTGGAATATCTGGGTGGCAGTTGCATTATCGGCCCCGATGGCGGGGATATAGAACGGGCAGATGCAGGACCTACACTATTGCAGGCAACATTACACAAAGAACGGGTTGAAGCGGCGCAAACCAGATTGCCTTACCATATTGATAGTCAAAAATTGCCTTGGTTATAAAGCCCTAAACCCCAAGGTAGCGATGCTGTGCAGCTTTATCTTTATGCAGCGCATCGGATGTGCCTGACCAAACAACTTTGCCGCGCTCAATGATGAAATGACGATCGGCAATGCGCAATAGATCCTTTAGGTTTTTATCCACCACCAGAATAGACATGCCCTGTTCGCGGATCAGTTCAAGAGATGCCCAGATTTTCTGCCGTACCAAAGGTGCCAACCCTTCGGTTGCTTCATCCAGTATTACCAGTTTGGGGTTGGTCATCAGGGCGCGCCCGATGGCCAGCATTTGCTGTTCACCCCCCGATAAAAGATTACCCATAGAGTTTTGCCGCGTTTCGAGTTCGGGAAATAATTCAAACACACGTTCTACTGTCCACGGGTTTGAAACATTTAAGTGATTGCTGGATGTGGCCACCAGATTTTCCCATAATGTCAGGTTTGGGAAAATTTGGCGTCCTTCAGGCACCAGCCCAAGGCCAAGATTTGCGGTTTTATAAGATGCCCGTTCAACCAGTTCGGTGCCCTCAAAATTAATCGAGCCACCAGTGGCAGGTATAATGCCCATAATCGAATTAATTGTTGTGGTTTTGCCCATACCATTGCGTCCCAAAAGGGTTACAACCTGACCTGGATCAATGTGCAGATCAATGCCGAACAAGACCTGAGAGCTGCCGTAATGGGTGGTAAGGTCGGATATTTTCAACATATCATTCCTCTCCTAAATAGGCGTGACGCACGGCTTTATTCGCGCGAATTTCACTAGGCAGACCCGTGGCAATAATACGCCCGTAAACCAGTACAGATATGCGGTCAGCTAGGGCAAAAACCGCATCCATATCATGTTCGATCAACAATATTGTACGCTGGCCTTTCAGCCCAGTCAGAAAATCCACAAGTTTTGCGCTTTCCGCCGCACCCAAACCCGCCATAGGTTCATCCAGCAACATCAATTCTGCCTCTGATGCCAATGCAACGGCAATTTCCATTTGCCTGTGTTCGCCATGTGATAGTGCCGATACCAAATCATTTGCACGTGTGTTTAAACCAACTTTTTCTAGGCTTTTCATCGCTTTATCTCGTATGCGGTGTATCTTGCGTGCTGGTTTTATAAACTTGAATGAATGCCCATCATTGGCCTGCACTGCCAGTGCCACATTATCGATAACAGTCATACCCATCACCAATGATGTGATTTGAAATGACCGTGTTATACCTAGTTTGGCACGGGCATAGGCAGGTTTATGTGTAATGTCAGACCCGTTCAGCGTCACTGTGCCCGCGTCGGGCCTTAACGCACCTGACAGTTGCGCGATCAGTGTGGTTTTACCTGCACCATTGGGGCCGATAATGGCATGAATTTCACCTTTTTGCACATCAAGATTAACATCATCAGTAGCGATGACCCCACCAAAGCTTTTGCATAAGCCATTTATGTTCAGCAAGGGCGCCATTCTATTTCCCCTTACCTTTGAACAGGCCCATCAGCCCGCCGCGAATAAACAAAACCACCCCGATTAGCATCAGCCCGAACGGCAGATGCCAAAATATGGTGAACGATGATAGAATTTCTTCGACCAGAATAAATACGGATGAACCTAATACAGGCCCGAATGCGGTTGCGGCACCGCCTAGAATAACCATGAACATCAGTTCGCCTGATCTTGTCCAATGCATCATATCGGGGGAAATAAATGTCGTGAAATTGCCCAGTAGAAAACCTGCATATCCGCACATAACACCAGAAATAACATAGGCCGCTAGTCGGTATAAATAGGTGTTATAGCCCAAGGTCACCATGCGTTCATTATTGCCTTTGGCACCTTGCAACACCATACCAAAGCGTGAATTAACGATGGTTTTAACCAGTAGCATGGCAATTACAAGTGAGATGTAGCTAAGCCCGTAAAGCTGCATTGGACTATCAAGATTGATAAAAGGTAGTTCAGAACGCACATCAATCGTTAGCCCGTCGTCACCGTTATAAACATCCAGTGATTGAAACAAAAAGAACGCCATTTGCCCGAATGCCATCGTTATCATGATAAAATACACACCCTTGGTGCGCAGGCTAATCGCCCCAGTTATCAGCGCGAATAACGCGGATACCCCTAGTGCTAACACCAGATGTAAAAGCCCGTTATAGCTGGCAATCAGGTCAAACCCGCCCCATGTGGCATGATAGGACGGAATGCCAACCGCATAGGCACCCAGCCCGATAAATGCAGCATGCCCAAAGGATACCATACCACCAAACCCAAGGATTAGGTTTAAGCTAACAGCGGCAATGCCTAAAATTACCAAACGAGTTGCCAGATCCATATAAAACGCTTGCCCGGTCAGCAGGAAATAGGGCGGCAAAATGGCCAGTGCGATCATGCCCATCACAGTAACCCAACCGACTTTTGTAAGATTGTTCATCATCGCACCTTGGGTGGAAACAGGCCTTGCGGCTTTACCGCCAGAATTACGGCCATCAATATGTAAATCATCATGGCTGATACGGCTGGTGCAGCGGTCTCGGCTGCATTTTCATTCATTATCAAGGTAAATAACGTGTCTAAAAAGGATCGGCCCAATGTATCAATTAACCCAATAATAATTGCCGCGATAAACGCGCCTTTCATCGACCCGATGCCACCAATTATTATCACCACAAAAGCCGTGATAATAATTTGCCCACCCATCCCGATATTTGCACCCGTGATCGGGGCAATTAACATGCCCGCCAAGCCCGATAGCATGGCACCCAAGGCAAAAACCAATGCAAACAGGGTTTGAATATCAATACCAAGGGCTGACACCATCGTCCGGTTTGACGCCCCCGCCCTGATAAGCATGCCCAGCCGTGTGTAATTCACCAACCAGAAAAGCCCTGTGGCTACTGTCAGGCCAGTACCGATAATAAGCAGACGAAAAACCGGAATAACGGCGCCTGTGAACAGTTCTACCTGCCCATCCAACCATAGGGGCAACGGTACGGTAATACCTGCAGGCCCCCAAAGTATATGGGCAGAAGTATCCAGCACCAGAACCAGTCCGAACGTACCTAATACATGATCCAGATGATCTTTGTCATATAGATTACGCGCAACAATACGTTCCAGCGCATATCCAACGATACCTGTCAGCGGTAAAGCAACCAACACGGCCCATAAAAAGTTGCCCAAGACAAATGTTAAAGACGCACAAATAAACGCCCCGATCATATAGATAGAACCATGTGCAAGGTTTACAAAATCAAGAATGCCAAACACCAGTGTCAGGCCAGAGGCTACCAGAAACAACAGCAATCCCAGCTGCAAACCGTTCAGCACCTGCACAAACAAAAGGGTGTAATCCACGAGGGTAATTTCCGCTAAGCGTTACATGAATATGGCCGGGAAAAACCCCGGCCATATAAGTTTAAATCAGCCTGATCTTAGTTCATTGAACAGTCTTTGGCATAGGTATCTTGATGGGCATCATAAACCGTTTGCACGATTTTTGTTGTCCAGTTACCGCCGCTATCTTTCACAACTTCACGCAAGTAAAATGCCTGAATTGGCATGTGGTTGTTGCCATAAGTATAGTCACCGCGAACGGAAGAGTAGCTTGCCGATTTCATCGCAGCGCGCATTCCGTCCATGTTGGTTAAATCACCGCCAACCGCATCAACAGCTGATTGGATCAGGAACATAGAATCGTAGGCTTGAGCTGCGTAAAATGATGGGTAGGCCCCATGCTTAGCTCTAAAATCAGCCACAAACCGTTTGTTTTGGGCATTGTCGATTGTTGGGTCCCACTGTTGTGTAAACTGTGACCCCAAAACATCAGTGAAATTAGCCGCTTGGAACTTAGGCAATGAAAGCGCATCCACACTAAATACCGTATAAAGCGGCAGGCTGTTTTTTAACCCTGCCTGTTGGTACTGCTTCATAAATGCGCCACCCGCTTTACCAGGGTAAAACACAAACAAACCTTCCGCACCCGATGCTTTGGCTTTTGCCAGCTCGGCTGAAAAATCCAACTGTGTTGGCCATGTGGTCATGTCCACACCTAGAATTTCGCCTTTAAAGGTGCGTTTCACGCCTGCAACCATACCTTTGCCTGCAGCATAGTTCGGCGCGATGACATAAATTGATTTCACACCTTTTTGGTTCAACACCTCACCCATCGCCATAGGTGTTTGGTCATTTTGCCAACTGGAAGAAAAGAAGTTTTCATGACAAAGTTTACCTGCAACAGGGCCCGGGCCCGCGTTGGCAGAAATTAGGAACTTGCCTGCATCCAGCACAGATTTACGAGACGCCAGTAAAACATGGCTCCAGATATAGCCTGCAACGAAATCTACATTGTCTTGCTTAACCAGCTTGTCAGTTACCTGCTTACCAGTTTCTGGTTTGAACCCGTCATCACCGAAAATAAGGTTAATATCTAGGCCGCCCATTTTGCCGCCCATGTGTTCAATCGCCAGATTAACCGCTTTTTCCTGATCTTTACCAACCACGGCACCACCGGTTGTAAGTGTGGTCACAAACCCGATTTTAACTTCTGCCGCTTGCGCTAAACCCGTCAGCATTGTAGCTGCAAGTGCAGCACTTAATAGTCGTTTCATGGTATTTCTCCCTAAAATCCTTGAACAGGCGCGCTTGAACGCACCTTTGCATTGTTAATATACCACCAGTCAAACACGCCTGTTTGTTGGCTTAGCCTAGCGTTTATGTTGGAATATATTAACCGATTTAGCAATGCGAAAAACTAGCCGGAACAATTACTTCAGTAATGCGCTAAAGTTCTGCGTAAACTCAGCTTAAATAGAAAAGGCCCTACAACTGAAGTTATTGCGGGCGGGCGTTGTTATTAATCGCAACTTATAACAATGATAGATTGCAGGGCAACTGTGGTGCTGATAGGTATGCATGCCTAACTTGCAACGAAATATGGTTTAGCCGATGTGTTTTGTACCGCGTGTTTTTGCTAATTCAACCTGTTTTTGGCGTTCGCGAAACCGTTCTTTGCGGTCTTCATCATGTGTATCAATACATTGATGGCAGGTGACACCATGTTCATATTCAGGGCGGTCAAAATCTTCTGGGGCCAAGGGCATGCGGCAGGCATAACATAATTCATATTGCCCCTCTTCTAGCCCGTGTTTGACAGAAACGCGGCTATCAAAAACAAAACATTCGCCTTCCCATGTGCTGTTTTCTTGGCTGACATTTTCCAAATATTTAAGGATACCGCCCTTTAGGTGATATACATCCTGTACGCCTTCACCCAACAAATAATTGGTAGATTTTTCGCACCGAATGCCGCCTGTGCAAAACATCGCAATACGTTTGTTGTGAAACCTGTCTTTATTCTTCTTCCACCAATCTGGAAATTCACCAAAGGATTTTGTGTGCGGGTCAACGGCACCTTTAAAAGTACCGATTTCCACCTCATAATCATTTCGTGTGTCAATAAGTACTACATCATCTTGCGCAATCAAGTCGTTCCAGTTTTCAGGGTCAACATAATTTCCGACATGCGCAGTAGGGTCGACTGAAGGTTGCCCCATGGTGACAATTTCTTTTTTCAGTTTCACCTTCATGCGCAAGAACGGCATTTCAATGGAAAAGCTTTCTTTATGGTCGAAATCAGCACATCCGGGTAAGGCGCGAATGGCGGCAAGGACAACATTAATGTCTGTGCGCGTGCCAGCGATGGTGCCGTTAATACCCTCATGTGCTAGTAATAAGGAACCTTTAACACCCTGCGCATCGCAGACAGCCTGAAGTGGTGCTTGTAGGGCCTTATGGTCCTCAAACTTTGTAAAATGATAAAGGGCGGCAACAACATATTTGGACATGGGCGATGCTATACGCCTAGATAGGTTGATCGTCTATGGGTCAAAATGACTTATACCACCCGCCAAACGCTACGGCACCGTATTGGGTTGTGCCATTGATCCAACGGCGATCAACAGCATATTTCACACCTAGATTAATTTCACCGCCTTTAACGGGGCGGCGAAACTTAAATCCTACGGCTGGAATGATTTTATTGTTAAAGGAAAGTTTATAGCTGTCTCTGGCAAAGGTAAGTTCGGCGAATGGCACATATTGCAATTTCCATTTAGGTCGCACAAATGCCATTGCGGCCTCTAATCCGGTTATAAATGCTAGGTTGTGATTTCCAGCATCTAAGCTTTCAGGGAATGTTGCTACCCCCCAGGCTCTGGTTCATGATTTTTGCCGAAACCAACCCTTATGATCTGCGGGCATATTTCGCCACCAGCTTTTGTAATAAAAGTATGAAACATTCGCCCTGACGCCTGTTTTTTTCTGATTTAAAAGCTGTCTATAGTCATAATCATATTTAACCGAAGCCGAAACGTTAAAAGTTTTATGTAGTTTCCTTTGATACGAGACACCAAAAGAAATTTTGCTGCGATTGATAAATGTTAATAAATGACTATCCTTGCTGAAGAACCCGCGTAAAAAGAATGTAATTTTAGATTTGCGCGCCTTCCAGACGGGAAAAGAGATTTTGTGAAAAGTTTCAAAATATACGTTATTTTCATCACTAGGCTGCAATGAGTATGGAAATTTTATGACCCCACCCGTTACTGTTTTAAATTTCGGCAAAACTAAATCAGATGCCGCGACGGAACTTACATATATGCAAAGCCACATAAAACTGAAGGCGCAAAGAGTTATTGTTTTATGCATCAATTTCAAAGCATCTGCCCTAAACCTTATATGAAAGGCCAGTGTGTTAAATGTTTATGAAGAAGCCGTTAACTTTTACGCAATACAGCCAGTATGTTTGATGATAAATATGTAGAAAACTAGAAGGGATAGCGTATGGCCATTGATATTGATTTAGTAATTTTTGATTGTGATGGCGTCCTGATTGACAGTGAAATCATTGCCTGTGCCGAAGATGCGCAAGCTTTACGAGATGTTGGCTATGATATTACCACGCAACAGATGGCGCAGCGATTTGCGGGAATACCAGATCAAGCGATAGATATTATGCTGGAAAAGGAACTGGGCAAGCCGTTCCCTAAAAACTTTCGTGCAGAAATTAAGCGTAAAGTTTTGAAAAGATACCACACAGATCTGCAACCGATCAAAGGTGCAAAAACGATGTTATCTACTTTGAAAACCAGCAAATGTATTGCATCCAGTTCGGCACCCGCAAAATTGGCCCTTGGCCTTATAAATACCGATTTATACGAGTTGATTTATCCGCATATTTATTCGGCTCATCTGGTTGCACGCGGTAAACCGCACCCTGATATTTTCGAATATGCCGCGCGTAAAATGGGTGTGCAAGCGGCGCGGTGCCTTGTGTTGGAAGACAGCGTTGCGGGTGTTACTGCTGCAAAAGCCGCAGGAATGAAATGTATCGGGTTTACGGGCGGGTCACATTGTCAGGCGGGTCATGCGGAGCGCTTGAATAATGCCGGGGCTTTTCGGGTGATAGAGCGGCTTGAGCAGCTTTTGGATATTGTCCCTTAATCGTCGGTCACTTTACCGCGCAAAGATTTAACTTGCGCGCGCTGTTTTTTACCTTCCAAACGGCGGCGTTTGGACGCCAGTGTAGGCCGTGTTTTGACCCGATACTTAGGGCGTTCCGTGGCTTTTTGGATTAGTTCCACCAATTTACTGACGGCCAGTTCACGGTTCATCGCTTGTGACCGGTGCTTTTCTGCGGTGATAATAAGCGCACCTTCTTTAGTCCATTTTCGCCCTGCAAGTGTGCGCAAACGGTTTTTGACAAAAGGCGGTAAATTGGGCGAACGGGCGGCCTCAAACCGTAATTCAACAGCCGTGGAAACTTTGTTTACGTTTTGCCCGCCCGGCCCTGACGAGCGGTGAAAACTTTCGCTTATTTCCCAGTCTTCCAGTGTGATTGTTTCGGTGACTTTAATCATGTCAAAGCGTATCGCCTGCATCTATTTTAGATGCAAAAGTGATAACCTCATGGCTGCGTTTCGTATCGGATTGAGTGGCCGCAACAATCATTTGCGCAGCTTTTGTGCCGATCTCTTCCCTAAATGCATTCGTGGTAGCGGTCAATTTGGGTAAGCCTTCACGCAGTTCCAGACCGTTGAAACCTGCCAGTGCCAGTCGATCAGGTACAGATATATCATGCGCAATACAGTGCATCAAACCCCCTGCTGCTAATAGATCATTAGAATAATATATACAGTCCAGATTTGGGCGTCTGGCCAGTAGTTTCTGTGTTACGTCTTTACCGATGCGCAAAGTGGAATTGCCTGTATAGAATTCCTGATCGACAATGGATAATGCTGTTTCTTCTAGTGCTTTTTTAAATCCGCTAAGCCGTTTACCCGCCCTGAAATCAGTTAGCATTTTAGTGCCGATAAAACCGATGTTCTTATAACCTTTTTTAGCAATCAGCAGGCCCATATCATAGCCTGCTTTTTCATGCGAAATGCCCACATTCATATCAATGGGATCACCATCAACATCCATGATCTCGGCTATTGGAATGCCTGAACTTTCCATCATGCGCCGTGCATTATCTGTGTGTTCAAGGCCTGCAATAATCAACCCGCTGGGTTGCCATGATAGCATTTGTCTGACCACGGTTTCTTCTGTTTTCTGATCGTAACCTGTCACGCCAAACACGGGTTGTAGTTGTGTATCTTTCAGCACATTTATAATGCCAGTTAATACTTCAGAAAAAACCGAACTGCTGACCGAAGGCACAATTACCCCGATTAGGTTGACGCTGTTTGATGAAAGAGATCCCGCGATTTGGTTGGGAACATAACCCAATGTTTTTGCGGCTTCACGCACGCGGTCGCAAGTATAGGGTGATGCTTCGCCTTTGCCGCGCAAAACCCGTGACACAGTCATTTCACTGACCCGTGCCATTTGGGCAATATCTTTTAGTGTGGGGCGATGGGCCATTGGGTATCCTGCTGAATTCACTCTAATATATACGGGTAAAATCAAGCGACTACAAATGAAAGAGCCCGCACCAAGGAATGCGGGCTCTTCTCGAGATTTAGAGGT
>OJDV01000056.1_pt1 | contig 85976 bp, 73 predicted proteins | sample 1592911 | NCBI WGS metagenome assembly OJDV01 (sample SAMN05416860, study PRJEB24817) | seawater metagenome | isolation source: Sea water | place: Canada:Atlantic | collected 2013-11
GCTAGTGTTTCTGTGATTGTTGTCGCGTCGCCGCGATAAGGCAGGCGCATGAACCGCGCCACAGTCAACGGCAAGGTGGCGTCAATGTGCAGCTTTTGTGGAACATAACCGATGCGCAGGGCAGGGGCTTTTGTGATGGTTCCTTTGGTTGGCTTAATCGCCCCCACAATCGCACATAGCAATGTGGATTTGCCAGAACCGTTCGGGCCGACAATGGTGACAATCTCGCCTTTGTCGATCGACATGTTGATATTGGTAAGGGCGGTGTGACCGCCGAGTTTCATGGTTAGGGTTTCAACGGATAACAGGGTCATAAAGTTTCGGCCTTTTGGCAAGTCGGGCATGAGCCTTCGATTTCAATCACGGTGCGTTCAATCAAAAACCCCGCGGCTTTGGCGGTGGTGCCTAGGAAGTTACGTAAAGGTTCAGTTTGGGTTTCGACCACAGCTTGGCAAGTGCGACAAATCATAAAGACTGGCGCGTGGGATTTGCCGGGATGACAGCAAGCTGAATAGGCGTTCAGTTTTTCGATTTTATGGGCAAAGCCGTTGGCAACCAGAAAATCAAGGGCGCGGTAGACGATGGGGGGTTGTGAGCCCAGTCCTTCGGTATTCAGGGTGCTTAGAATATCATAGGCGCCTAGGGCTTTGTGCTCTAATAGCAGTAATTCCAAAACGCGGCGGCGTACCTTGGTTAGTTGCAAACCTTCATCGGCACAGTGTGCTTCGGCGGATGTCAGTGCGGTTTGGATGCATGTGGTGTGATCGTGTTGTTCAAATCCTATGGGCATTTGGGTATCTCATGTGTAATGTTATACTATAACATGTGGAAATATTAAACTAAGCACAAGAGTAATTTTTAAAACCCAGGGTAAAGCACATCTCACTAAATATGGTTCTAAATTTGTTTGGAAATTAAACTACTAAACTAGTGTAGTAGTTTAATAAAAATGAAATATATCGGAAAAATAAAACACACTCGTATGGCTATGTCTTGGTTTTTGCCAAGGCCTTTTGATTAATTCGACTTGAAGTCTTTGGGTCGCAGATCATAACGTGCCAAACGGTCATAAAACGTTTTACGCGGCAAGCCCAAGGCGTTGGCGGCTTCACCTGCTTTGCCGTTATTGCGTTTCAGGGTTTCTGACAGCACCAGCCGTTCAAACGTATCCATTTGGGCTGCAAGCGCGAAATCATCAGGCTGGGATTTTCGCACATTCAGGCCAACAGCTATAGTCGTGGCAAAATTGCGCAGGGCAGGGATGTTGCCAGCCCAGTCTTTCGCCATCACTTGCGCATAAACGCTTTGTGGAATTTGGGGCATGTCGGTGTTCAGGGCGCGGGTGGTTTGGCGCACAAGGCTTTCAAACAAAACCGGCAAATCTTTTTTGCGTTGTATTAAAGAGGGGATGTTAATCTCGGCGGGGTTCAGTTTGGCCAAAAGGGCCTCACTGATGTTGATTTTGCGAAGCTGTTCAATAGATTTGGTGCTGGTTGTTATTACTTTAATGTCGGCGCGGCTTTGTACTATTTTCAAAATTTCCGCCTGGGTATCGGGGCGGGTGGTTTCAAGGTTTTTAAGAGATAAACGGACGGGGCCTATTGGTAGTTTCAACTCACTAAGCGGGTCAGTCAAATTATATGAAACGAATGTGCTTTCACTGTCTGATAACCTATAAATGGTATAGCCTGCCATCTTTTTACCCGCTCCCTGTTCCCCGTAAAGATGGATATGTAAGGGCTGTCCCGATACTTGCCGAAGGTTCGCGCGCAGGTCTTTTGTGACTTGGGAAGTGCCGGGAAAATAGATAGCGGCAGGGTCGTTGCGGCGGATATTCTGTTCTATTTGGCGGGTGCGGGTAATCAGGGCGCGATGGTGAAGTGCTCTGGCTAGGACATTTAGTAAATCATTGGAAGAACATGGCTTTTCCAAAAAATCATATGCCCCCTCTTTCATTGCACGCAGCGCCATTGGCACATCTGCCTCGCCTGTCAGCATGACAACGGGCAGTTCCTTGTCTACGCTTTGGGTATATGCCAGCACATCAAAACCGTCTTTTTGCGGCATCCGTATGTCAGACAGAACCACGCCTGCAAAATTGGCCCTAATGGTGCGTCTGGCTTGGGCAAAGCCGTTGGCCTGTAGCACGGTGATGCCTTCTAGATCTAGCATTTGGGCAAGGGATGCGCGTAATGCATCATCATCTTCGATTAGCAGAACCTGTTTTTTCATGGCTGTCCCTTTTGTGGCGCAGATTTCAAGATGATGGTAAATTCTGCACCGCCTTGCGGGTGGTTGCGGCAGGTTATGTCACCACCAAAACTGCCGACAATCCCGTAGGAAATTGACAGGCCCAATCCCATGCCCTTGCTGGCCCCGATTTCTTTGGTGGAATAAAATGGTTCAAAAACGCGGGCAGCGTCTTTGAACCCAGGGCCAGTATCGCGGATATTCAGGCGTACTTCATCTGGGGAGTGCTTAAGATTAACCGTAATTGTTTTGCTTGGTTGTCCTGCCATCGCGTCCATTGCGTTGGTAATCAGATTGATCACCACCTGTTGCAGGCGCACTTGCCCACCCATGACAAATACCGGGGTTTCCGGCCCTTGGCGGTTGATAGTTACATTTTCCTGTTCACACCGAACAGTGGCCAGATTGATCGATTCATTTATGACGTTTTGCAGATCAACGGGTTCAACGGTTTCCTTTTCTTTGCGCGCAAAGGCACGCAAAGATCTAATAATACGGCTCATCCGGTCTATTTGCTGGGCGATCAGTTTGAAATTATCGCGGGCATCGTCATTGCGCCCGCGATCAATTAACTTTCCGCCGCTGTCTGCGAAGTTTTTAATTGCGGCTAAGGGCTGGTTTAGTTCGTGACTGATGCCTGCTGACATTTGCCCCATTGCGGTCAGTTTGCCTGCCTGTATCAGTTGATGTTGAGTATTGCGTAATTGTGCTGTGCGGGTGTCAACGCGCGCTTCCAACCGTGCATTGGCGGCTTCTTTGATGGCTAAAAGATCGGCAAGCCGTTGTCTGCGTTGCAACAAAGCCCACATACCCAGACCTATTATTGCAAGAACAGCGGCAACCAACATGGCCTGAACGCGGGCGGCGGCCTTTGCGTTTTTTGTGTCCATAAAAATTCGCGCAGTCATTTCGATTTGCGGAATGAACTTTGAAACGATCAGGGCCTGTGTAGGTAATTCATTGGTACCTTTGAATTTCCAAACCTTGTGGCCAAAAACCTCTGTTTTGACGTGTTTGAAAAATGGTTGCAGCGTGTGCTGTGCATAATGGCCTGTGTCAACGGGTGTGCTTTTATCCGTCGCCAAACGGCGCAATGCCAAGGATTGGCGGTTGGTGACAAAGGTAACGCCGTCGCGGTCAAAAAAGGCAAGAACCTCTTCATCGACGCGCCACTCAAATTCCAGCGCTGCAACATCCAACTGTACCACCACAACACCTGCGTGAGGTGCGCCAGACAAAGAGATGCCGCGCGCATAATAAAAATCACGGCTGTCGTCACTGGATTCTAACGCGTGATAAAACCCTAACCGCCCATTCATTGCAGCCTTTACATGGGGTCTTGTGGCATAATTATTACCGATAAAATCGTACACTTCATGCGCGTTTGAAGTGGCGATGGCTGTACCTGACTTGTTTAGGATAAAAATATTATCAGCCCCCGAAATCAGGGCAGTGTTGCGCAAAAATTCATTGGTTTTATCTGTGTCGGCAGCACCTTGAAGAATTGCTATAATCTTGGGGTGTTTTGCAAGGTAGTTTGGCAGTTGACGAAAGCTGGCTAATTGCCCCAGTAATCTGTCGCGAGCTTGCTCAATGCGCACATCACCAGTTTGGTCAAGTTGGTTTAATGTATTGCGATAGGACAGGGCAAATGTTGCGGTGGAAATCAAAGCTGCCGCGCATACATATGCGATGATGTATTTCAGACGTGAAAAATTCATATTAAAATGCGCGAATCGCCAGTGAGTTCTACATCTTGAAACCTAGCCTGTGGTCAGTGGGGTAGGCAAGAATAACTGTGTGAATATTCGCACATTAACTATTTCAGCAACTTACGGTGTATTTAAGTATCTGAAAAATAGTAGCTTTAATTATTTTTGGTTTTTTTTTGCTAAAACATGAACAAGGCCGTTTAGTCTTATTCATATGGGCAAAAGCCCAGATAGTTTCAATGGGAGAAAACAATGAAAATTTTATTAAGAGCTGCATGTATAGCCGCGGTTGCCGCCGTACCAAGTATAGCTGCCGCATCATGTGAAGACGGCGAGGTTGTCATCAAATTTAGCCACGTGACCAACACAGACAAGCACCCTAAAGGGATTGCGGCGACGTTGCTGGAAAAACGTGTGAATGAAGAAATGAACGGTAAAGCCTGTTTGGAGGTTTTCCCGAACTCTACTTTGTACAATGACAACAAAGTTCTGGAAGCCATGTTGCAAGGTGACGTGCAATTAGCTGCTCCTTCACTGTCTAAGTTCGAGAAATTCACCAAACAGTTCCGCATCTTTGATCTACCGTTTATGTTCAAAAACATCACCGCGGTTGAAGCGTTTCAAGCGTCTGCTTCCGGCCAAGGTATGCTGGACAGCATGCAAAAGCGCGGCCTGCAAGGTCTGGCTTACTGGCACAATGGCATGAAGCAAATGTCTGCTAACAAACCACTTGTGAAACCAACAGATGCAAACGGTCTTAAATTCCGCGTGCAATCTTCTGACGTTTTGGTAGCCCAAATGGAAGCCATCGGTGGCAGCCCGCAAAAAATGGCGTTTTCTGAAGTATACGGTGCGTTGCAACAGGGTGTTGTGGACGGTCAGGAAAACACATGGTCAAACATCTTCGGCAAGAAGTTCTTTGAAGTTCAAGACGGTGTGACAAACACAGACCACGGTATCATTGATTATCTATTGGTGACAAATGTTGACTGGTTGGCTGGTTTGGACGCTGATGTGCGTGACCAGTTCCTGACGATTGTTGCTGAAGTAACGGCTGCACGTAATAAGGAATCTACTGCGCTGAATGATGCGGCTAAAGCATCTATTGTTGCTGCTGGTGGTAAAGTTGTGACTTTGACAGCTGACCAACGTCAAGTTTGGGTTGACACAATGAAGCCAGTTTGGGCGAAGTTTGAAGGCGACGTAGGCGCTGACAACATCGCAGCGGCACAAGCGATTAACGCTGCAACAAACTAAAGCTTAACTGCTTAATAAGTCGGGGCGTATTACAACATGCCCCGACTTTACGATATGGACATCAGGGGAGGGTGCACATGGATCATAAACCATTATCATTTTTGGATCGCATTGAAGAAACGTTTATCGCCATATTGCTTGGCTTGATGACGGTTCTAACTTTTGCCAACGTTTTGGCCCGTTATCTGTTCAATTCTAATATTTTCTATGCGCTGGAGCTGACGGTCTTTATGTTCGCATGGCTGGTTTTGCTGGGCGCATCTTATGCGGTCAAGAAGAACGCGCATTTAGGTGTGGATGCCGTGGTGAACATGGCAAGCCCTAGTTGGCGCCGTGTGATGGGACTGATAGCGGCCTTGGCCTGCATCGTCTATGCAATGCTTTTATTGAAAGGTGCATGGGATTACTGGGCACCTTACGCCAACCTGTCGCCAACAAGCGGTCGTTGGTTTCCAACTGGGTTTGTTGAAAACTCCCGTGGGCAAGGTTGGTATGAAACCCAAGATATTCCGGTACCGTTTTTCCTGACATGGCTGGCGGATGCGTTTAACGATGGGGAAGCTTATGAAAAGCTGCCCAAGGTTATTCCTTATTTCGTGTTGCCGTTTTCCATGGCTTTGTTGCTGTTCCGCTTTTGCCAAACAGGCATGGCGATGTGGGCAGGCAAAATTGATATGATGATCGTCAGCCATGAAGCGGAAGATGAAGTTGAAGAGGCCGCTAAACGGCTGCGCGAAAGCGAAGAGGGGCAATAACCATGGATTTACTACTTTTATTTGTCATGGTTGTGGGCCTGATGCTAATCGGCGTGCCGATCGCGGTGTCCCTTGGCTTGTCTTCTATATTATTCCTGTTGTGGTTTTCCGACAGCTCTATGGCTTCTGTTGCGCAAACACTGTTTGAAGCGTTTGAAGGTCATTCGACATTACTTGCCATCCCGTTCTTTATTCTGGCGTCATCGTTCATGTCGACAGGTGGGGCGGCATTGCGGATTATTCGGTTCTCGATCGCGCTTGTCGGGCATTTACGTGGCGGTCTTGCGATTGCCAGTGTGATGGCCTGTATGATTTTTGCGGCTTTGTCGGGATCTTCGCCTGCAACTGTTGTGGCTATTGGCGGTATTGTAATCGGGGCAATGCGCCAAGCAGGTTATACAAAGGAGTTTGCTGCGGGTGTGATTTGCAACGCAGGTACACTTGGCATTCTGATCCCACCGTCTATCGTGATGGTGGTTTATGCAGCTGCGGTGGAAGTGTCCGTTGGACGGATGTTCCTTGCGGGTGTGATCCCCGGTATGTTGGCAGGTACGATGTTGATGATCGGCATCTATGTGATGGCGCGGATCAAAAATATGCCTGCGGGTGAATGGAAAGGCTGGCGCGAAGTTGCTGACAGTTTCCGCGAAGCTTTCTGGGGTCTGATGCTGATCGTGATTATTATGGTTGGTATCTACGGTATTCCAGGCCTGACCAAAGCAATTTTCACACCGACAGAGGCGGCGGCTGTTGCTTCTATCTATGCGTTTATCGTGGCGACATACATATATCGTGATATGGGGCCACTTGCTGCGCGAGAAGATCGCCCACAAACTACTGTTTTGCGAAAACCGCAAGCTTTGGTTACGGCCCTTTGGCATAAAGACACAATCAATACTTTGCTGGATGCAGGTAAACTGGTTGTCACACTGATGTTCGTGATCGCCAATGCATTGATCTTGAAACATGTGATTACCGATGAACAGGTACCACAGCATATCACCAATGCTCTGTTGGGTTATGGTTTTGGCCCTATAGCGTTCCTGATCGTGGTTAATATCATTTTGTTGATCGGTGGACAGTTTATGGAGCCATCAGGATTGCTTGTGATCGTAGCGCCTTTGGTGTTCCCCATTGCAATGGAACTGGGTATTGATCCGATCCATCTTGGTATCATCATGGTGGTGAATATGGAGATCGGGATGATAACACCGCCCGTTGGTTTGAACTTGTTTGTAACAGCAGGGGTTGCAGGCATGTCGATGATGGGTGTTGTGCGCGCTGCTTTGCCGTTCCTTGCTATCATGTTCGTATTCCTGATTATCATCACATATGTACCGTGGATTTCCACAGTTCTGCCAAATGCGGTGATGGGGCCAGAGGTAATAACCAAGTAAGCAAATAGATAAAACTACAAAAAAGCACCCCCAGATTTTGAGGGTGCTTTTTTATGTGTCATCCTACAACATGTCGTAAATTTATAATGTCAAACTGTAAGTATAAATAAAAGTTTAGAACCTAAACCCAAGGAAGATGGAAGCAGCGTTCTCATCAACACCCGTGATGCCAAACTTGTTATTGAAATGCATGTACTCAACACCCAGATGTATTTTGCCTGCGGGTTTACCCATCGCATAGCCTAAATCCCATCTGATTTGCGGTGAGAACACGATCTGGTTGTCAACGCCAGAACCTTGGTCGCCAATGAAGTCGACAAATCCTTGGGCTTTGAACTTTTGATTGCCAATGTCAAATGGCGCATGCCACACCACAGTTGCCTGATAAGTTGTGTCAAGATTACGGTCGAAAGGGTCAACAAAGTTGGTGTAGGTTGTCAGAGCAAGTGATAAAACCTGAAAACCTGGCACGTTGAAGCTAAGGCGCGGGCCAACAAGACCGACCGAAAAATCGTTACCTTGGTTAAGACCAACCTGAAAATCGAGTGCTTTAATAAAACCGTCGCCTGTGTTTATGCCAAACTGTTTGCCGTGCAACGTGTAGTAAATTTCACCGTACTGACCGCTTTCAGAACGACCGGCAGCAGGGGCGTCGTTGTTGTCTGCAAAAAAATCGACGAAGAAGAACAGATCGCCAATATCGTTTGTAGAGAAGTGTTCCAAAGTGATTGTTGCCCGATCGGTTGTCTCGGTGAAGCCGCTGCCAAAAGTAGCGTTGCTGCCCATTTTATAGCCGCCACCGTAGTGCAACTGCACCTCGGTAGTTGAAAAGCCAGCATGCGCTGCCCCACTACCCATTAGACCTAAAGTTATGGCGGCTAAACCTAGCCCCCGTTTGATATGTTTTAACGACATGATACCTCCCCTGTCTGTCAAAAGCCTGTTCATTGGAACAGACACAATTTAGTCAGCTAATTTTATCGAGTTCGCGGAAATTAAGAATACCCTATAAGGGCGAAGCTCTTTCAAAATTTACTAATCAATGGCGTGGATTAACTGTAAAATGCAGAAGCAAAAAAGGCCCCTATAAAGGAGCCTTTCAAGTTATACGGTAGTATTAATATTAGTGTTTGGCTTCTTCAACTTTGTCACCACCAAGTGACTCTGGTAGAACCAAGTTCAACAAAATCGCGATGAACGCCGCTGGCAATAGGCCAGAGGTCATCAAAATTTTGGATGTACTGCCCAAGAAACCCATTGCGTCTGGTACTTGTTGCAAACCTAGGCCCACTGACAAAGCAACCGCAAAGATCACCATGTTACGGCTGTTCCATTTAACGTCTGACAACATAGATGCACCTGCTGCGGCAACCATACCGAACATAACGATCACACCGCCCCCAAGAACTTGGATAGGTACTGTGTTAATAACGGCACCGATTTTTGGGATTAAACCACAGACGATCAAGAAGATCGCACCAATAGTCACAACGTGACGAGACATAACGCCAGTCATCGCAATTAACCCAACGTTTTGGCTGAATGAAGTGTTTGGCAAGCTGCCAAATATACCAGCAAGTGCTGAACCCAAACCGTCTGCGTAAGTTGCCCCAACAACTTCTTCATCCGTTGCTTCGCGTCCTGCACCACCTTTGGTGATACCAGATACATCGCCTACAGTTTCAATGGCAGAGATGAATGCCATCAAACACATGCCGATGATAATCGCCCAGTTAATCTCAAAACCGAACTTAAACGGGCTAGGCAATGCAAACCAACCTGCGCGGCCAATGCCTGCAAGATTTACGTCACCCATGATATAAGCCACAATGTAACCCACAATTAGGCCTATCAAAACAGCAGAAACAGATAGTAAGCCACGTGCAAAGAATTTTAGACCTAAGGTCACAAAAATCACTACACCAGCTTGAAACCAGTTATTCAGACTGCCCCATGTTGGTTTTGACATGTTGAAATCACCTGCACCACCAGCTGCATATAAAATGCCAACCTTAATCAGTGATAAGCCGATCATCAAAACGATCAGGCCAGTTACCAAAGGCGGTAAAGCAAAACGGATTTTGCCAACAAACAGCCCTAAGACTGCGTGAAACAAACCACCGATGACGACACCTGTCATCAATCCTGCAAGCCCCGCTGTGCCTGCACCAATCATGGCCGGGATCATTACGGGTAGAAAAGCAAAGCTTGTTCCCTGAACGATTGGCAATTTTGCGCCCACAGGGCCAATGCCAATAGTTTGGATCAATGTCGCAACACCTGCAAACATCATCGCCATTTGGATCAGATAGATCAGCGCTGGAATATCAGCGTTTGGCGCACCAAAACCAAAACCTGCCACACTTGCTATAATAATCGCGGGTGTAACGTTTGACACAAACATCGCCAATACGTGTTGAATGCCCAAAGGAATAGCTTTCCCCAAAGCGGGTGTATAATTCGGATCACGCAGCTGTTCTGGTGTTCCTATTGAATTGTCTGTGGACATATTTTGCCCCTCCCCAATGTTAATGGGCAGGGTTCATCCCTAAAATTTTGTGCACAATCGACATGATACCCCCCATGTTCGTCAAAAGCCTGCTTATTACAGCAGACGTGAATTGATAGTATGATAATGACGCAGTATGCGCGGTTTCTGAATACTATATAATGTTGAAACACTTTCAAGAATTTTCGAATAATAGGTGCGCAAACGGACGCTTCAACAAAGTTGAATGGCGGGTGAGCGGACAGAACAGCAATATGAATTAGGCGGCCGAAAGTCTGATCAGCAAAAGCCAAACCCCTTAATCAAATTTTCTATACTTTTTATAGCTACCTTGTTATTTATCAGTTTAAAGAGTGTGAAAAGAGTATAGGGATTTTCATGGCTGAGTTTCATAATCCAGATACAATATGGCAACCGTTTGGTGCATTCTCTATGATGGTAATTGAAGGTGCCGGAAGAACCGTGCGGCTAAAAGGACAAGTATCGCTTGATGTGTCCGGCAAGATAGTTGGCGCCAACGATATGCAGGCTCAAGTCAGGCAGGTTTTTTCTAACATAGAAACGGTGCTTTCTTCGGTTGGTGGCCAGATGTGCGACGTGATCGAGCTTGTGCACAGTACCACCGATATCGACGCATTTATGCAAACGGGCGATATTCGGCAACATTACTTTTCTGCACCCTATCCGATCACAACAACCGTAGAAGTGGCAAAGCTGTACGATCCCAATTTAGTCATCGAGATTACCGCAACCGCAGAAATTCCTCTTGATCGCTTTGTAGCACCTGAAAAACAAGCTAGGTAGTGTATATATAACAGTTGAAACTTAAAAGTAACCATACCCCGCAACACAACAAGTTAGTAGATGGGCTCAAAGCGGTCGTTGGGCGCAGCCTAGGCGGTATCTTTTCCTTCGCGGCTACAAATATTTAAACGTATAATCGTTATTATGTTAATTTATATAACCGTATTCATTGCATAGTCAGGAAAAAACACTTGGCGGACAGAGGTAATAACATCCCCTTCGTACCACGTTGTTCGGTCCACAATAAAAACCGCGTTCCCAACTGGTATATCCAACTCTTTCGCTTCGTTTACAGATGCGGGTGCTGCTGAAAAAGATATATCCCCTTTAGTGAAAGGTGCGTTCATAACAAGCCATTCATTGGCACTGATCTTTGTAAAATCAACATCTGTGATTTGCGGTAGCGCGGCCAGATTAACCCACCTTACTTCATACATATATGGTTTTTGATCGGCATAATGTAGTGCATTAAGGTAAAGGATGGGTTGCGTATTGGTTAAAGGAAATTGCTTGCACAGTATCTCCGTTGGGCTTTGTTGCGATGTATGTAACAATTTATACGCATATTTTTGCCCTTTGCCCTCTATTTCCAACCGAATGATCGGAATTTCCAAAGTTGCTTTACGCACAGGGTGCATGGCAACGCGTGTACCTGCTTTGCGGCGGCGGTCTAACAGGCCTGCATCGGCCAAGGCCCTAAGTGCGCGGTTTACTGTGGGCCTTGCACAGCCAAACTCTTGCGCAAGTTCTACCTCATTGGGTATCAGCTCACCTGGCTTCCATTGCCTGCTATGAAGTCTGCGTAACACTTCATCGTGAACGGCTTGCCAGTTGTTAAATTCTGCAACTTTTGCGCTCATAGTCACACTAAACCCTTAAGATCAGCCATTGTGCGCTTGTAGCGCGCCGTAATGGCGGCATTGTTAATGTGCTGGCCTTCCTGCACCAAATGCCTACCCGCTGACCATACATCGGTTATCATACGGTCATCGCCTGCGAAGATATAACAATCCAATACTGTATCGCCTTTGCGCCCTGACAGATCAACATGGTCGTCGCTAAGGGCGACCAAATCGGCCAAAGCCCCAACAGCGATACGGCCTGCATTACGCCCTGCGGCTTGCGCACCCCCTTTTGCAATCGCTTCAAACAAACGTCGCCCTGTAGACAATTCTGGTGTTGCAAGGGCTGCGCGTGAATGATCGCGTAACCGCTGACTATAATCCAACGTGCGCAATTCCTCTGATAATGAAATCCGTATGTTACTGTCTGACCCTATTCCCATGCGCCCGCCATGTTCTAACCAGCGAACCGCATCAAATATACCATCCCCTAAACTAGCTTCGGTGATTGGGCACAGGCCTGCAACCGCGCCTGTTTGCGCCAGCTCAATGGTTTCATGGGGTTGCATTTGGGTACAATGAATTAAGCACCAGTGCGGGTTTACATCCACATTATCTAACAACCATTCCACAGGGCGCTGCCCCCATGCGGCTTGCACCTCTTCAACCTCTGCGATCTGTTCAGCTAAGTGAATATGCACAGGCCCCCCTGCTGCCAAAGCCGCCGTTTGCGTCAAGCTTTCAGGGGTAACAGCGCGTAAACTATGCGGTGCTACACCAATTTGTGCGTCACTTGGTAGGTTTTTCATACCATTCTTTGCCTGTTCAAAAAGGCGGGCAAATTGGTCTGTATCATTGCCAAACCGTATTTGCCCATTCCCTAACGGTCTTTGGTCACAGCCGCCAAACTGGTAATGTACAGGTAATAAAGTCAGCCCAATGCCCGTTGAATCAGCCGCCGCCGTAATGCGATCACTCATTTCGGATAACTTGTCATAAACACTACCACCGGGTTGATGGTGCAGATAATGAAACTCTGTATTATTTGCATAACCCGCTTCCAGCATTTCCATCTGAACAAAGGCGGCTATTGCTTCTATATGATCGGGGGTTAGTTGATCTAAAAATTTGAACATCAACTGTCGCCACGTCCAAAAACTATCATTTGAATTTGGACCGCGCCGTTCAGTTAAGCCAGCCATTGCGCGTTGGAATGCGTGACTGTGCAGGTTTGCTGGGGCAGGTAACAAACTACCCAGTTTCATGCCTTGTGCTGCACAGCCCGTTTTAATTGATACAATTATGCCTGCATCATCCACTTCAATCAAAACATCATCTGCCCAGCCATTTTCCAAAAGAGCTTGCTTTGCCCAAAGCATTTTCATCACACATCCAGTCTTGACAATATATTTATTATGTATGTACATAATATTTCAGATATACAATTATATCAAGGAATTTGTTCACTGATGTTATATGTAAATACCACCATTGCCACGATGAATGCAGGCGGTTCATATGGGTTGATCCCAAAAGGGGCTGTTGTCACTAAGGGTGACAGTATTATTTGGGTTGGCCCTGAAAAAGATTTGCCAAAAAAGTATTTTCATCATGGTAAGCATGATTTTGGTGGGCGCTTAGTTACCCCTGCCCCAATAGATTGCCACACGCACATCGTACACGGTGGCAACCGTGCAGCCGAATTTGAACAACGGCTAAAAGGTATCAGCTACGCAGAAATAGCGCGTTCTGGCGGCGGTATTGTGTCAACCGTAAATGCCACACGCACTGCATCACAGGCAGACTTACTTGCAACAGCCCTGCCCCGCGTTGATGCGATGATCGAAGAAGGGGTTTCTTTAATAGAAGTAAAATCAGGTTACGGTTTGGATCAAGAAACCGAACTAACAATGCTACGTGTAGCCCGTGCCATTGCAACACACCGCAATATTCGCGTAAAAACCAGTTTTTTGGGCGCGCATGCAGTTCCAGCTGAATACAAAGACAATGCCGACGCTTATATAGATGATGTATGCATTCCAGCTTTGAAAGCAGCACATGCAGAGGGTTTGGTAGATGCTGTAGATGGATTTTGTGAAGGCATCGGTTTTACCCCACAACAAATTGAGCGCGTATTCAAATGTGCCCAAGCATTGGGAATAAGGGTAAAATTGCACGCAGAACAGCTGACAAATATTGGCGGCACTAAACTTGCTGCAAAATACCACGCACTTTCCGCTGACCATATTGAATATGCCACCGAAGAAGATGCAATCGCTCTTGCACAAAGTGGGACAGTGGCGGTTCTGTTGCCTGGTGCATTTTATACACTGCATGAAACTCAAAAACCCCCCATTGATGCCTTTCGTAAGCACAATGTGCCTATGGCACTAGCAACGGATTGCAATCCGGGGTCATCCCCCACAACCTCTATTTTATTGGCAATGAACATGGGTTGCACCTTATTCAGCCTAACCCCAGAGGAAGCTCTTGCAGGTATAACGTGTAATGCAGCAACCGCTCTGGGCCTAACTGACACTGGGCGCATAGCCAAAGGAATGCGCGCTGATTTTGCTGTATGGGATGTGCAACACCCAGCAGAACTAGCTTATCGTTTTGGATTTAACCCTTTGCACAAACGCATTGTTGGAGGCGTCGAATGACACTTATACGATTATCGCCGGGCAATACTGTTCTGGATGACCTTAAAATTATCTGGTCAAGTGATGTAGCTGTTGAACTAGATCCTGCGGCCCGCGCGGCTGTTGATAAAGCTGCCGCATTGGTGCGTAGTGCCGCTGACGGGCAAGAAGCCGTTTATGGTGTAAACACAGGTTTTGGCAAACTTGCATCTGTCAAAATCGCATCCGAAGATACTGAAACTTTGCAGCGCAATTTGATCTTATCACATTGTTGTGGTGTAGGGGACAGTTTGGATAGCGGCACGACCAGACTGATGATGGCGTTAAAACTGCTATCATTGGGTCGCGGCGCATCAGGGGTGCGTTGGCAAATTATAGAACTGCTGGAAGCGATGATTTCCAAAGGCGTTATCCCCGTTATTCCCACACAAGGCTCTGTTGGCGCATCAGGTGATTTAGCCCCCCTTGCCCATATGGCCGCCGCAATGATCGGGCAAGGTGCTGCAACATTTCAAGGCGAAACACTAACAGGCGCACAAGCATTAGACCGTGCGGGTTTAACCCCAGTTATCCTAGGCCCAAAAGAAGGCTTGGCATTAATTAACGGTACACAGTTTTCAACGGCTTGCACTTTAACTGGCCTATGGGCAGCTTTAACCAATGCTACAAATTCGGTTGTGACAGCTGCCCTTTCTACCGATGCAATCATGGGTTCCACAGCCCCATTGGTTGCAGCAATACACGAATTACGCGGGCATGCTGGCCAGATAAATGTGGCCCGCGAAATGCGCGCCCTTATGGCAGGTAGTGAAATTCGCGAAAGCCATCGCAGTGATGATACCCGCGTTCAAGACCCTTATTGTATCCGCTGTCAGCCCCAAGTCACAGGTGCAGCCGTTGATCTGTTGCACAGTGTTGGCAAAACTTTAGAGGTTGAAGCAAATGCCGTTACTGACAACCCCCTTGTACTGGTTGATGAAGGAATTATCGTTTCAGGCGGGAATTTTCATGCAGAACCTATTGCGTTCGCCGCAGATCAAATTGCACTAGCTATCGCTGAAATTGGTGCAATATCCCAACGCCGCGTCGCCCTTATGGTTGACCCCACACTTAGTTTCGATTTGCCGCCATTTTTAACCCCAGACCCTGGCCTTAACTCTGGCCTGATGATTGCAGAAGTAACAACCGCTGCCCTGATGAGTGAAAACAAACATCTGGCAAACCCATGCAGCACAGATAGCACACCAACAAGCGCCAATCAGGAAGATCACGTATCTATGGCCGCACACGGGGCAAGGCGTCTGGAACGCATGAACAAAAACCTGAACGTTATCCTAGGGGTAGAATTGATATGTGCTGCCCAAGGAATAGAGTTTAGAGCCCCGCTTAAAACCAGTGCCATTTTGCAAGATGTTATTGCCACCACGCGCAATCAAATTCCTGCAATAGAACAAGACCGTTATCTGGCACCTGACATAGAAAATGCGGCTAAAATGATAGCGGATGAAACGCTTCTTCAGGCAGCAGGTATAAATGTAACGCATTTAAGAGGTAAATCATGACCAATCCACGCCACAATCAACGTGATGTATTCCCAGCAACTGGCACAGAAATTACTGCCAAAAGTTGGCTAACCGAAGCCCCAATGCGCATGTTAATGAACAACCTGCATCCCGATGTTGCGGAAAACCCGCATGAGCTGGTTGTTTATGGCGGCATTGGGCGTGCGGCACGCACTTGGGCTGATTTCGACCAAATTGTTGCCAGCCTAAAAGATCTGGAAGGCGATGAAACATTGCTTGTGCAATCAGGTAAACCTGTGGGCGTATTTAAAACCCATGCGGATGCGCCACGCGTGATCATCGCTAACTCTAATCTGGTACCACATTGGGCTACATGGAATCATTTCAACGAGCTGGATAAAAAAGGTTTGGCCATGTACGGCCAAATGACGGCTGGTTCATGGATTTACATTGGCAGCCAAGGAATTGTTCAAGGGACCTATGAAACCTTCGTAGAGGCTGGTCGGCAACATTATAATGGTGACTTAACTGGCAAATGGATTTTAACAGGCGGGCTTGGTGGCATGGGTGGCGCCCAACCTCTAGCCGCCGTTATGGCAGGTGCCAGTTGCTTGGCTGTTGAATGCAATTCTGACAGTATAGATTTCCGCCTTCGTACAAAATATGTTGATGAGCGCGCTGAAACATTGGACGAAGCGCTGGATATGATCGCACGTTGGACAAAAGCAGGGGTTGCCAAATCCGTTGGCTTATTGGGCAATGCTGCGGACATTTTCCCTGAATTGGTAAGGCGTGGCGTTCGCCCTGATATTGTTACCGATCAAACATCGGCACACGATCCTATTAATGGGTATTTACCACAAGGCTGGACAATGGCCCAATGGCGTGATGCCCGTGAAAATAACCCAAAATCAGTTGAAAAAGCAGCGCGTGCCAGCATGAAAATCCATGTTGCGGCTATGGTGGACTTTTGGAATGCAGGCGTGCCAACACTGGATTACGGTAATAACATCAGGCAGGTTGCTTTGGACGAAGGGCTGGAAAATGCGTTTGCATTCCCAGGATTCGTGCCTGCCTATATTCGCCCCTTGTTTTGTCGGGGCATCGGCCCGTTTCGGTGGGCAGCCCTTTCAGGTGACCCTGAAGACATTTATAAAACTGATGCGAAAGTAAAAGAACTGATTGATGATGCCCATCTGCATAACTGGCTGGATATGGCCCGCGACAGAATTGCGTTTCAAGGTTTGCCTGCACGTATTTGCTGGGTTGGTCTTGGGGTGCGCCATAAACTGGGATTAGCGTTTAATGAAATGGTGCGCACAGGTGAGCTAAAAGCACCCATCGTTATCGGGCGCGATCATCTTGATAGTGGGTCGGTTGCATCTCCCAACCGTGAAACCGAAGCGATGAAAGATGGCTCTGATGCAGTTTCTGATTGGCCACTTCTGAACGCACTCCTAAACACTGCATCGGGGGCTACATGGGTTTCCCTGCATCACGGCGGCGGCGTAGGCATGGGCTTTTCGCAACATTCAGGCATGGTTATATGTTGTGATGGCACCCCAGAGGCAGATCGCAGAATTGAACGCGTTTTATGGAATGACCCCGCAACAGGTGTTATGCGCCATGCAGATGCAGGGTATGATATAGCCCTTGATTGCGCCCGTGAAAACGGTTTGAACTTACCGGGAATTCTAAATCGGTAATATAAAGCTCAAACCCACTTTAAGATACTTCAGGAAGCTACACTATGACACAAACATTCGATGCAATTATTATTGGTGCAGGCGTTATTGGCGCCAGCGTTGCAAAAGAAATGGCTGCAAAAGGGTTAAAAACCCTTTCAATAGATAAGCTGCCAGAGGCTGGATATGGCTCTACTTCAGGTTCATGCGCTATTATTCGCACCTATTATTCAGCATTTGAAACATGTGCTCTTGCTTATGAAAGTTGGTTTTACTGGAAAGATTGGGCAAATTATATTGGCACGCACGATGAAGCAGGATTAATCGAATACCATGATACAGGCTGTCTGGTTATCAAAACACCCCATAACAAAAACCTGAAAGATGTTTGTCAAATCATGGATCAGGTTGGCTGCCCTTACAAAAATATAGATGTAAAAGACGTGCCAAACTATCTTAAGGGGGCAGATATGCAGCAGTTTGACCCCGCCAAACGCCCAGAAGATGATGACTTTTGTGAACCCACAGGGCCATCCGTTTCAGGCGCTGTTTTCTTTCCACGCGGCGGCTATGTAAGTGACCCCAAACTATCTGCCCATAATGTACAGCGTGCAGCAGAAGCAAATGGCGCGACTTTTAAATTCAACACAGAAGTCGCTGAAATTCGCACCGACAACGGTCGTATTGCTGGTGTAACACTTGCGGATGGCAGCCAAATTGATGCGCCCATAGTGGTAAATGTTGCAGGCCCGCATTCTTTTGTTATCAACCGTATGGCAGGTGTGATTGATGGTATGAACATCACAACACGCGCATTACGCCATGAAGTGGCTCACGTTCCAGCCCCCAAAGATGGTGCTTTTGATAATAATGGTACGGTTTATTCAGACAGCGATATTCACACTTATGCCCGCCCAGATGTCGGCAATAACATTCTAATTGGTTCAGAAGATCCTGCGTGTGATCCAAAAGAATGGGTAGAAGACCCGGACAACTTCAATGACAGTTTCACAGACCAGTGGAAAATCATGGTGATGCGTCTGGCCCAACGCCTGCCTGAACTTGGTATTCCTGAACAGGCTAAAGGTGTGGTTGCACTTTATGATGTAACCGAAGACTGGATGCCTATTTATGATAAAAGCGACTTGCCCGGATTTTACATGGCAATCGGTACCAGTGGAAACCAGTTTAAAAATGCGCCCGTCGTAGGTAAAATCATGGCCAACCTTATTGAACAGGTTGAAGCCGGGCACGACCACGATAACAATCCGTTAAACTTCCATTTGGGCAATATAAACACTTATATTTCATTAGGTACGTTTTCGCGTAACCGTGAAATAAATCAAAATTCCAGCTTTTCTGTAATCGGCTAGACGTTAGCTACAAATTTAGTCTGTGACCTCATCACGAATGGAGTCACATTCTAAAAACACATCCTTAAGGCAAACTTTGCATATCGCACGATTCAGGTCAGCCGTCGCATCCGACACTGCCTCACCTTTAGAGCTAAACAAATGATCTTCGCCAAGTTCGTCAATTACGTGCAGCTTACGAAGATTGTTAATCAATGGTGGAAACAGGGCAACAATACGAAATGATCCACCCTTGGATTTCACTTCTCTAATTGTTTCAATCAACAAATCAGCTCCTGCCAGATCTATCTTGCCCACACCCTTTAAATACAAAATCATGTGAATTTGTTTTGGCTTATCGCTGCGCATTTTTTTGATTTTGCGCTCAACATGTTCTACAGACCCAAAATAAAGCGGCCCATCTAAACGAAACGTCACCAACTGCGGGCATTGATCCATATCATGTGCTTCTACATCCCGAAATTTACGCGCACCGTTTGGTGCAACAACAGGTGCTGTTATCGGCAGTTCAGGATACGCACTTTCATAGATAAAAACACATAGTGACGCGATCACACCAACATAAATCGCGAAATCTAATTCAATTAGCAGCCCAGCACCCAAGGTAAGTAGTAAAATCACCGTTTCAGGACTTTTAGAAACCACGATATGTTTAATTTCTTTCACATCTATTAGTTTCCACGCCACAAACAGAATTAACCCTGCCATTGCTGGTGTTGGAATATAGGCCACTAAAGGCGCGATAAACAAAAGTGTCAGACCCAAAAAAATACTGGCAAATATGCCCGATAAAGGTGTGACGGCACCCACGGCCGCATTCAAACCACTTCTGGTAAAAGAACCAGAGCCTGCGTAACACTGGAAAAATCCCCCCACTACATTGGATAGGCCCTGCCCGATCATTTCCTGATTTGCGTCAAACTGTTCTTTGCGACGCACAGCAAAAGCCCGCCCGATAGAAATTGCTTCTAGCAGGCCCACCAATGCAATCGCAGCCGCCCCTGGTGCCAGTGCGCCAATATCGCGCAACACACCCGTTGGGGGTGCAAATGTCAGCGCAAGCGGGGGCAACGATCCTACCATTGAAACGCCATTGTTTTCGGCATCTAATAACCACGCCAAAAATGACCCCGCAATAAGTGCAAAAAGAAACCCAGGTAAACGCGGGGCCAGTTTTTGTAGTATGATCGCACTTATCAATGTGCTGGCAGCAATCGCCAAAGCAAAACCATTAATTTGCGTGAAATGTTCTGCCAGCTGCACTAAACGTTCCACCACATTTCCGCCGCGCTCGACATGTAAACCTAACGCCCCTGCCAACTGACTGACAGCGATCAATACTGCCGCCGCCGCTGTAAACGCCGTCATTACCGAATGCGAAACAAATGAAACAAGCCCGCCCAAACGCCCAAAGCCTGCCGCAAGTTGAAACATGCCCACAAGAATGGTCATCATCAAAGCCAGCTCAATATATCGCGCGGTTTCTGGTACTGCAAAATTGTTAAGCGTTGCAAACAACACCGCAGAAATTGCGGTTGTCGGCCCTGAAATCATTATCATCGAAGAGCCAAAAATAGCAGCTACAACAGCCGTTATCATCGCCGTGTACAACCCATATTCAGGCGGCAAACCTGCAATGGTGGCAAACGCCACGCCTTGAGGCAAAACAATAGCCGCATTCACAAAACCCGCATAAGCGTCAGCCGTTACAGTTTTTCCGTTAATTTCTGAAACCCAGTTATAGTCTGGGAATATGGATGGAATACGCATTGATGACGTAACTTTCAGTATTAAATATCTGTGTGCATTCAATCCCCTTAATCCTACTACACAAAAGATAAAGAGGAAAACTTGTCACAGAACTACATTTCAATATTTTTAAGGGCTGTTTATTTAAATCAAAGTATATCCATCCTGTGAAACTGTCCCCTTTTTGAACTTCATGTACTTTCTTTCTGACGGTTGATTTCCCCGCAAATACACGGCTACAAGGTACGTAAATCGCGTAAAAGGATCACTAAATATGTTCGATATAGGTTTCGGGGGTGTGTCATAACCCCTACCCCTTATGATTATTGTATCATCGGCGCAGGCATTATCGGCCTGACAATCGCGTATGAACTAACCAAAAAGCAGCCCAAAGCACGGCTGATTATCATTGATAAAGAACCCAGTGCGGCCCAACACCAAACTGGGCGTAATTCTGGTGTAATTCATGCAGGCGTTTACTATACACCAGGCAGCCTAAAGGCAACGCTTTGCCGCAAAGGCGTGCCTGCAATCATTAATTTTTGCACCAAGCATCAGGTCGCTTATGAACAATGCGGTAAGCTGATTGTCGCGGTTGACGCGGATGAAGCTACACGGCTGGACGGGCTTTATACCCGTGCAATAGAGAACCAAATTCAGGTCAAGAAAATCGACAGTACTGAAATGGCGAAAATTGAGCCTAACATTAACGGGGTCAGCGCAATCCTATCCCCAACAACGGGTATCGTAGATTATGCCGGCATATGCCACAAACTGGTAGAATTGCTTACAGCAAAAGGTGTGATTTTTCAGTTTTCAACTACCGTCATAAACTTACACGAATCCCCCGATGAAGCCGTAATTGAAACCAATCAAGGCACCATAAAAGCAGCACAGCTAATTGTCTGTGCTGGTCTGCAAGCTGACCGTCTGGCAGATATGATGGGCATGGCAGATGATTTTCGCATCGTTCCTTTTCGCGGTGAATATTTTCGACTGGCGGAAAAACACAATACAATCGTCAACCATCTTATTTACCCCGTGCCTAAACCGGGCTTGCCGTTTTTAGGCGTTCACCTAACCAAAATGGTCGGCGGTTATACCACTGTCGGCCCGAACGCAGTGCTGTCACTGGGGCGCGAAGATTACCAACGGTCTTTCTTTGAACCCGTTGATACATGGCGCACAATATCTTACCCTGGCTTTTGGAAATTGATGAACCGCTTCAAATTAGCGGGCCTGTCTGAACTGAAACGCAGCCTATCCAAATCTGCCTATATGAAAGAGGTGCACCGATATTGCACCACAATATCTGTTGATGATTTAGAACCTTATCGCACAGGCATTCGGGCAATGGCCGTTGACCCAAAAGGCAACATGATCGACGACTTTTTGATTAAGAAAACCGCGCGGTCACTGCATGTCTGCAATGCCCCGTCACCTGCGGCCACTTCATCTTTTGCTATCGCCGATCACCTGTTTGAAAAAGGTTATTTATAAAACGTCTTTTGCAACCTTATCCAGCGCAGTTTCAACACGATTGAACATGTCTTTGACCTGATCCTCGGTAATAATTAGCGGCGGACAAAATGCCATCGCATCATACATGTTACGCGAAATCAAACCGTTATCCATGAACGACGCATTCGCCAACGCCCCCAACTGTCCGGGTGCATCCAGACCTTTCTTGGCCGTCTTATCAGTCACCAAATCCAAGGCGCCGATTAACCCTATACCCCGCACTTCACCCACCAGTGGATGACTTGCAAAATCGCGCAGAGTTTTTTGGAATATCACACCCAGCTCTGCAGCATGTGCCACCAAACCGCGTTCTTCGATAATATTCAAGTTTTCCAAGGCAACCGCCGCCCCAACAGGATGCGCACCACCAGTATAACCGTGGCCTAATATACCTATTTTGCCGGATTCTTCGGCAATCGGGTCATAAACCCGATCATTCATCATAAAGGCTGAAAACGGAAAATACGTTGACGTGATCTGCTTTGACATCACTATTACATCTGGCTTCATACCAAAAGTTTCAGAACCAAACATTTTACCAGTTCGCCCAAAGCCGCAAATCACTTCATCTGCAACCAGCAGAATGTCATACTTACTTAGCACCGCCTGCATTTTTTCCCAGTAAGTCACAGGCGGCACGATCACACCCCCTGCCCCCATAAGCGGTTCCGCAAACATCGCGGCAATGGTTTCTGGCCCCTCCGCCAAAATCATTGTCTCTAGATCAGTGGCACAACGCGTAGCAAACGCCTCTTCGGTTTCGCCATCCTGCCCTTCGCGCCAGTAATGCGGACAAGTCGTGTGCAACACACCTTCAATCGGCAGATCAAAACTGCGATGATTATTCGGCAAGCCCGTCAAACTGGCCGACCCAATCGTCACCCCGTGATAGCCGCGAATACGGCTGATGAATTTTTTGCGCTCTGGCTGCCCCAAAGAATTAGAACGATACCACAGCATTTTCATAACCGTGTCATTGGCTTCTGAACCAGAGTTGGTGAAAAACACTTTCGACATTGGCACAGGCGCCAACCCAATCAGTTTTTCCGCCAAATCAATAACTGGCCCGTGACTGCGATGCGCAAAGTTGTGATAATATGGCAGTGCCTGCATCTGCTTTGTCGCCGCATCGATTAAACGCTGTTCGGAAAATCCCAAAGCGGTTGACCAAAGCCCTGCCAAAGCCTCAATATATTTATTCCCATCGCTGTCGCGCACATAGATCCCTTCACCACTTTCAATAATCTTCGGCCCAACCTGCGGGTGTGCAGCCGCATTAGTATAGCTGTGAAAATGATGCGCAATATCACGCGCTTCGGGTGAGTTTTTTTGAACAGTCATACGAACCTCCATTTTTTGCCACGTTGGGGGGAATTTGATCAAATTTCAAGAGGGATTCTGACGTAAAAATTATAATTTCTTGCGCAGCTCAAACTTCTGAATTTTGCCCGTCGCAGTCTTAGGCAATTCACCAAAAATCACTTGCTTAGGCCGCTTAAAACCAGCAAGCTTTTCCCTACAAAAATCTATTATTTCCTGCTCGGTTGTAACGGCACCGTCCTTTAGCTCCACAAATGCACAGGGCACTTCACCCCACTTGTCATCCGGCTTGGCCACAACAGCTGCCAAAGATACGGCAGGATGCCGATGCAACGCCCCTTCAATTTCCACCGAAGAAATATTCTCTCCGCCCGAAATGATAATATCCTTCAAACGATCTTTCACTTGCGCATAGCCGTTCGGGTGCATCACTGCCAGATCGCCGGTATGAAACCACCCGCCTTCAAACGCTTCCGCAGTTGCTTGCTCGTTTTTCAAATAGCCCTTCATCGTCGCATTGCCGCGCATCAATATCTCGCCGATGGTTTGCCCATCTGCTGGCACATCCGTCATGGTTTCCGTATCAACCACCCGCATGTCTTCCATCATCACCATGATGGCCCCCGTGCGCGCCTTAATTTCGGATCGCGCCGAGGTATCCAGCCCATCCCACTGCGCATTCCAAGTACACATCAAAGTATGCCCATAAGTTTCCGTCAGCCCGTAAACTTGTGTTACATTAAACCCAAGCTTCTCAATTCCCTCTAAAATTGCCGCAGGTGGCGGGGCACCCGCTGTAAAAACCTCAATCCCATGGTCAAACTGTTTGCGATCTGCATCATCCGCATTCACAATCATACCCAATACAATCGGGGCACCCCCGAAATGGCTGATCTTATACGTATCAATCGCATCATAAATCACTTTAGGCGTCACAACCCGTGTGCAAATAATGGTACCCACCACAGCGGCCATTGACCACGAATGACACCAACCATTGCAATGGAACATTGGCACAATCGCCAGATATTTCGGATGGCGCGGCAATGGCCAATCAGACACGGTTCCGATCGCCATCAAATACGCACCGCGATGGTGGTAAACCACACCTTTGGGCTTGCTAGTGGTGCCTGACGTATAGTTCAACGCAATGGCATCCCATTCATCACCCGGCATTTCCCAGTTAGCGTTCGCATCACCTGTTGCCAAAAATGCTTCATAGTCGATACTGCCAACCGCGTGGGGATTTTCATTCACCTGCTTGTCCAGAATATCAATTACCAACAAATCAGGATTGTTCACTTGCGCAATCGCCTTGACCCCTTCGGGCGACAATTCCGCATCAATAATGACAACGCGCGCCTCACCATGCTCTAGAATATACGCAATCGTATCCGCTTCCAGCCGCGTGTTGATGGTGTTCAAAACGGCACCCGACATCGGGATACCAAAATGCGCTTCAACCATTTCAGGCAGATTTGCCGAAATTATCGAAACCGTATCCCCTTTGCCGATCCCATGCGCACGCAAAGCCGAGGCCAAGCGGCAACACCGCTCATAAACCTGCCCCCAACTATACTGTCGCGATCCATAAACCGTGGCGGGATAATCTGGAAACATGGTTGCTGTGCGTTTCAAAAAAGACAGCGGCGTCAGTGCAACAAAATTAGCTGCATTCCGATCGAAACATTCATATTTATTTGCGTCCACCCTAAATCCCCTTAATTTCTAACAGCTTGGCCCTTATCCAACAGGCCAGCAATCCGCGCATGGCTTTCCTTGGTTTTCGCCAAAACCAAAAACGCCGCCCGCTCACGATCATACAAATCCTGTTCACTTTGTTGCAAGCTGTCATCACTATCAGTGTTCACCACAATCGTCGCCACCTGCATCGCCACCGTTTTATCATGCAGAAAAAACATCCCGTCATCCACACCCTTTTGCATAAAATCGGACATACGCGTTAGCAACGCACGCCCCGGTAATTCAAACACAGGCACCGATTGTGGCGTATAGCCTGCTTGCATTTCCTTTAACGCATTGGTCGCGGTAACAACCAGCTTGTCGCGGTTAATCACCTCAATATCACGTTCAGGCAGAAAATATTGGAACCGTGCCGACATATCAGGACTGCTGCCTATTTGCCCATAACCGATTTGCATCCATGTATTCCAAGCCGCTTTTTCCCAGTCACCCGTCGCCTGAAACCACCGCCAAAGCGTTTCTTTAACACCGCCCCCCGATGGTACCACACCGACACTGGTTTCAACCAATCCGAACACCGTGTTGGTGTGGGCCACAACCTTGTCACAATGCAATAATACTTCAAACCCCCCGCCAAGACTTAGGCCCGAAGGGGCGCCAACAACAGGCACAGGCGCATATTTTAACGCTTTAACAGCTTGTTGGAAATCGTTCAGGAACCCATCCATACCATCCCAATTTGACGTTTCTATGAACGCTCGAAACCGGTTTAAATCAACACCGGCAGAAAAATGTTGCGCATCATTATGCACTAAGATCCCCTTGCCATGATCCTTCGCCGCAGCCGCCACAACCTCCATCGAAGCCCCCGTCAGTGCGTTTGCTTTGGAATGAAACTCAATTAGTCGCAAATCGCCCTGCAACGCATAAAGGCTTGCCGCCTCATTGCGCACAATCGGCGTCAGCGTGCGTTTGGTCATATGAAACCGCACCGTGCCTTCTGGTAAAATCACAGGTGTCGGATGCCCCGCCACCCGCACGGTCAGCACATCCCCTGCAACTGCATAAAATGGCGCGTTGCCTTGCAACGCCATTGGCAACGGTAAGCCCGCTTCTTCAACCAAAATTCTAACCGTATCAGCCCCAAGTGCGTCCATCATTTCAAACGGTCCGCGCACCCAGTTAAAGCCCAACTTCATCGCGTCATCAATATCCTGCGGGCTTGTCGTAACCGCAGGGATCAGGTCAGCCGCATAGGCAAAAACACGGCCCAACATACGGCGGCAAAACGTGGTTTCAACCCCGTTACCCGCAATCAGTTCCGTCAAAACCTCACGCCCCAAAGCTTGGTTCTGCGCCGCTTTCACAGCCTTCATAGGTAATTCAGAAACACGCGGGCGCACATCACCCGTGCCCAAATCAACCGCCATATCCTGCCCGTCAATACTTCGGTAAAAACCGCCTTTACCCTTATCACCCGTGAAACCATCCGCCACCATATCGCAGATCAACGGCATCACTGGATTGCCTTTGGTACCAACAGCATGAAACACATCGCCCGCAGGCAAGATAACACCTAATGTGTCGACCACATCCGACATCAGATCAACACCGATTAAATCATACAATCCAAACACACCCGTTTTGGGAATACCCATAGGGCGGCCCATCAACGCATCAGCCTGTTCCACGCTTAAACCCAGTTTAAACGCCTCATCCATACCAACTTGCAGCGCAAAGACCCCAACACGATTACCCAGAAAGCCGGGCGTATCATTACACCGCACAACACCTTTGCCCATGACCGTGTCATTATAATCGGCCAAACTGTCCATAACTGCTTCATCGGTATCAGCACCGCGCACCAGTTCCAGCAAGCGCATATAGCGCACAGGATTAAAGTAATGTGTAATGGCAAAGCGCTTACGAAACGCAGTTGACATATCTTCTACCAGCAGCGAAATTGGAATGGTTGACGTGTTGGATGTCACAATACACTTATCAGAAACTACAGCGTTTAGGCGTGCATACAAGTCTTTCTTAATGTCCAGCCGTTCAACAATCGCCTCCACGATCCAGTCGCATTCCGCTAGCTTATCAAAGTCATCCCTAATATTGCCCAGTCCAATCAGATCAATCCGTTTCTTGTTCACCAATGCAGGCGGGTCAGATTTCAGCAAACGTTCCTTGGCAGCATTGACCACACTGTAAGCATCATCCTTTCCCGGCAAATCCATCAGCAACACAGTTTGCCCTGCGTTGGCAATTTGTGCGGCAATCCCAGCACCCATTGTGCCCGCACCGATCACGGCTATTCTTTTAAATTTTAGCATTCCTAATTAACCTCAAAAAACTGGCGCAATGCCTTATTGACTTCAACAGGGCGCTCAGATGGCAACATATGCCCCGCCCCCGCAATAATCACCGGATCAGAAACCTTCAACGCTTGCGCCATTTTCAACCCGAACTTCACAGGTGTCATCTTATCTTTTTGCGCCAAAATCACCTGACACGGGCACGTAACAGCTGCCGCTGCATCGGCACCACCTGCATAATTTGCACAAGCAGTTAAATCCGCAAACAAAGCACCTGTTTCATTTGCCGCCATTAATTGCTTGCCATAGTTCATATGGTCTTGCCCTGGCATCGTGTGATCGTGCCGATGCCCATCACGCCCATGCCCCCAGTCAGTCATTGCCGCTATTGCCGCAACTTCCTTATTTTCAGCCATGCCCAAAAGTGCATCATTCACAGGGATCGCCAAAGCAGTTGCCACTTGCGACAAACCCTTCACTTTACCCGAATGCCGTCGCGCCAATTCCAACCCTATTAACCCGCCTTGTGAATGCCCAATAACATTTGCAGAAGCCACGTTTAGTACATCCAGCAATTCGGCCACCCAATCGGCCATATCCTCAATACTGGTCAAAGCCGCCCCTTCAGACAACCCATGTGCAGGCATATTAGGCGTTAAAACCTGCCACCCCCGATTGGCAAAAAATCTACCTTGCAACATAAAACTTAAATGGCTTTGCCCGCTGCCATGTAAAAACAACAGCACATTACCCGACGCATCAAACGCCCGCCCACCTGTAGAAATAAACGTTTCCTGCCCGCGCACCATCACCTTCATTTTGCGGCTCCCGCAACTTTGCCCGCAATGCGCAGTGCTGCATTGAAATCATCCGCAAGGTCTTCAAAATCTTCCAACCCAACTGAAATACGCACCAAATCATCCGTTAACCCTGCCGCTTTCATTGCGTCAGGTGTGATATGTGAATGGGTTGTAGACCCAGGGTGGATCACCAATGTTTTTGCATCCCCCACATTCGCCAAATGTGACGCCACCTGAACATTTTCAATAAATGCGCGTCCCGCATCACGCCCACCTTTAATACCGCAAGCAATAATAGACCCTGCCCCTTTAGGCATCAGTTGTTTTGCAATCGCGTGGTCAGGATGATCGGGTAAATTGGGGTGTTTCACCCATGAAATACCTTCGTGATTGGCCAGAAAATCCAACATTTTAACTGTATTCGCCATATGCCTTTCCATCCGCAGCCCCAGGGTTTCAAGCCCTTGGATCAAATGAAACGCATTAGTCGGGCTTAAACACGGCCCAATGTTATACATCCCTTCGGTGCGCACGCGGGTAATAAAGGCCGCAGGGCCAAACTCTTCCCACAGGTTCACACCCTGAAATCCGAAATGCGGTTCTGTCAGGGTCGGAAAACGATCGTTTTGCCCCCAGTCGAAATTACCGCCATCAATTACCGCACCGCCCAATGCAATGCCATGCCCGCCGATCCATTTGGTCAGCGAATGGATAACAATATTCGCGCCATATTCTAACGGCTTGAACAGCCATGGCGTGTTGAATGTCGCATCTATCACCAATGGTACACCCGCCGCCGCAGTAATTTTGCCAACCTCTGGTACATTCATTATATCCATGCCCGGATTGCCGATCACTTCACCAAACACCATCTTAGTATTTGGTTTAATTGCGTCCTTGAACCCAGCTAGATCATTGGGTTTTACGAAAGTCGTGCTAATTCCATAGCGGCTAAGCGTGTGTTCAAACAGGTTGATATTGGCACCGTACATCTGCGACGAAGACACAATATGATCGCCGGCACTGCACAAGCCCAGCACTGTTAAAAACAATGCCGCCATGCCAGAGGATGTAGCAACACAACCAATACCACCTTCTAATGCTGCCAGCCGTTGTTCCAACACGGCTACAGTCGGGTTGGAAATCCGCGAATAGATATGCCCGCCCACTTCCATGTTAAACAAAGCCGCCGCATGTTCGGTATCTTGAAACACATAAGATGTCGTTTGATGGATAGGCACGGCACGACTGCCAAACCGTGCATCAGGGGTATGTCCTGCATGTAATCCTAAAGTATTAAATTTGTAGTCACCACTCATGACCAGCCCTCCTGATGTTACCTGCTACAAGGTGCATATTATTGCGACATAGTGTCAATTAAAATCGCTAAAATGTCGCTAAGCAGCTATACAATATCCTTACAGTACATTTAATTGTCAGACAATTAGGATATTTAAAAATATCTCTTCTGATTTAGAAAGGCACAACAATGGCTGATGCATCTTTATTTCCAACGCGCAGATTGCGTGGAACACCTTTTACAAACCGCGTCCAAGCGGCTGGTGTATCAGGGTATACTGTCTACAATCATATGTTATTGCCGACAGTCTTTAAAAGCCTAGAAGAAGATTATGCGCACCTAAAGCAATTTGCACAAATTTGGGATGTTTCAGCAGAACGTCAGGTGCAAATTGAAGGGCCAGATGCCCATCGACTTGCCTGTATGATAAGTGCCCGCGACTTGCGCAATGCACAACCCGGCAGGTGCTATTATGCCCCGATTACAAATCAAAATGGCGGCCTGTTAAATGATCCGGTTGCCCTATGTATCGCCCCCGATAAATATTGGTTCTCTATTGCCGATGGTGACCTGTTACTTTGGGTTGCAGGCTTAGCCCAAGGCCTAAATCTGAACGTCACCGTAACAGAACCAGATGTATCGCCCCTAGCAATCCAAGGCCCGATGGCCGAAGATTTACTGGTAGATGTATTTGGCCCCGAAATTCGGGATATTAAATTTTTCCGCTTCACCGCATTTCCCTTTATGGGCCGCATATTAAATATTGCGCGCTCTGGCTGGTCAAAACAGGGTGGTTTTGAAATTTATCTGGATGACAGCACACTTGGCGGCACCTTATGGGATGCAATCACCGCCAAAGGCAACGCATATAATTTACGCGCAGGTTGCCCAAACTTAATCGAACGCCTTGAAAGTGGTTTACTGGGTTATGGCAATGATATGACCAGCGAAAATACACCCTTGGAAATCGGTTTGGATAAATACTGTGCTTTAGACAATGACGCAGAATTCATCGGAAAACAGGCATTACTGCGCCAACGCGATTCAGGTATTACAAAAAAATTAATGGGCCTAACCCTAGCAGGCCCACCCATGTCACCTGTTTCAATGCCTTTACAGTGTAAGGCTGCACAATCAAATGTAGGCATCGTCACCTCTGGTGTATATTCACCCGATTTGAATGATAACATCGCATTTGCTATGCTGGATATTACTGCCGCTGAATTAGGCAATACCATCACAGTTGAAACTATGACAGGTTCAGTCGATGCCAAGGTTTGTGAAATAGCTGACTTTGAGGCACGCCTAAAAGCCAGATAAAACGTTTAAAATTTAGCCAAACGCATTCGTTAATGCAGCCCGCAAAGCATCCATCTCTTTATCAAGCGCATAATGGTGATTGCCAATAAACAGCCCTGCCCCATCGATATATTCAGCGTTCTTCAGAGTGCCGGAAATCTCATAATCAAAGTATTTTGTAACAACTTCATTCTTGGCAAAGTTTCCTGCTACAATAGGGCGGCATTCCACGCCATATTTTTGCAAACTTTCCACAAAAGCAGCACGTGTCACACCGCAATCTGGTGCCAATACCATTGAAAACCCAAACCAACTGCTATTGCCAATTTCCTGTTGCGAAATCACTGCGTTAAAATCTTTGACTACCTCTTTGAACAAAACAGAATTCTTGCGGCGATTTTCAACAATCATCGGCACCTTTTTTAGCTGTTCTTGCCCAATGGCGCCGCTCATTTCCAAGGGCCGCAAATTATAACCCGGTAGTACAAATTTAAATGATTCCTCAAAGGCATCTTTGCTTTTTTGCCCCGTTACTAAATTTGTGTCAGGCAGGTTTCGTGTCCAGCCATGTGCGCGAATACTTAGCATTATATGATACAGTTCTTCATCATCCGTTGTGACCATGCCACCTTCCATGGTGGATATATGGTGCGAAAAGAAACAGCTATAGCTGCCTGCCAACCCAAACGTTCCCGCTTGCTTGTCGTTAATAGTCGCCCCTAAAGACTCGCAATTATCTTCAACCAGATGAATATCGCGCCCTGCTATCATTTTGTTAATTGCTGCATAATCATTTGGGTTACCCAAAAGATTAACCGCCATTATTGCGCGGGTATTAGGCCCTATCGCTTGTTCTAACGCTTCTAAATCGAAGTTTAGTGTTTGCAAATCAACATCAACAAATTTTAGCTTTAACCCATACTGATATAACGGGGAATACGTTGTGCTCCAGGATACTGCGGGCACAATCACCTCATCACCGGGTTGCAAATTCACTTTTGAATGATACCGCATCGCTGCCACCATCAACAGATTGGCAGAAGACCCGGAATTTACCATCACCGAATAAGCACTGCCCATAAATGCTGCAAACTGGGCTTCAAAAGCAGCCACTTCTTTGCCCATTGAAAAGAAACCTGATGCTACCACACGATTGATAGCGGCCAGTTCTTTATCGTCCCAAGAGCTTGTTGCAAGCGTAAATACTGTTTCTGTCATTTGCTTAATCCTTTAGGGCTTATACCCTTATGCGCCGTTATTTAAATAGAACTGATAAGTCTGTAAAATACCCTGTTCAAGCGTTGTTTCAGGGGTCCATCCCAACTCTGCTTGGCGGGTGACTGATAAAAGTTTTTGCTTCATCCCAACAGGTTTTGACAAATCATGGGTAAAATCACCTTCCCATCCAATCACCTTTGCAGCCGTTTCATAAAACTCATTTATTGAATAATCATACCCCAGCCCAAGGTTCATCATATCTGGCAGATTTTCAAACTGATCGGTCATAAACCACAGCCCGTCCGCCATGTCAGACGCAAACATAAACTCACGTCTTGCGGTGCCATCACCCCAAATTTCAACACTGCTCAACCCTTGCGTCTTTGCATCATGCACTTTTCTAATAATTGCAGGCAATAAGTGTGAAACTTTAGGGTCAAACTTATCATGCGCACCGTACAAATTACAGGGCATCAGTGTTTTATAATCCAATTCTGCACGCGTCGCGGACAGATAACTACACATCCGCGCAACGGCTATTTTAGCCAATGCATAACCCTCATTCGTTGGTTCCAACTCGCCTGTTAAAATCTGCGCCTCTTCTAACGGGTTTTCGGCCGCACGCGGGTACATGCAAGAACTGCCAAGATTAATTAGCTTATCAACACCCACCTCTTGTGCCGCCATCACAATATTGCGGCCCATATCTAGGTTTTTTACCAAGAACCCAGCAGGATCAGCAATGTTCGCTTGAATGCCTCCCACATGTCCCGCGCAATGAATTACCATATCAGGTGTATTTTTGCGCACCCAATCAACTGTGTTTTCATAAGACAGCAGGTTCAATTCACGGCTAGATGGGTTTAAAATCTCATGGTCGCGCGCACGGGTATGTTCGGTCAGGTTTTTCCCAACCATCCCACTGCCGCCTGTAATCAGAACCTTCATTAATCGCGCGCTTTACGAGTTTCAATTTTCAGATCTTCAGCAACCATTTCTTTGACCAATTCAGCAAAAGAAGTTTGCGGCGTCCAGCCTAGCTTATTTTTTGCTTTGCTTGCATCCCCCAAAAGTGTTTCCACCTCTGTTGGGCGGAAATAGCGTTCATCAACAGCAACAATAACTTTACCGTTTGCGTCACGCCCTACCTCATCAATACCTTCGCCTTCAAAGGTAATTACCATATCCAGCTCTTTGGCTGCTGCCAGCACAAAATCACGCACCGAATACTGAACACCCGTTGCAATCACAAAATCCTCTGGTGTATCCTGTTGCAACATCAACCACTGCATTTCCACATAATCACGTGCATGCCCCCAGTCGCGCAAAGCGTCCATATTGCCCAAGCGTAATGTGTTTTGCACACCCAGCTTGATCCGCGCCAACGCCCGCGTGATTTTACGCGTTACAAATGTTTCCCCGCGCTTTGGGCTTTCGTGGTTAAACAAAATACCGTTACAGGCATATAGCCCGTAAGCTTCACGATAATTTACCGTGATCCAATATGCATACATTTTAGCAACCGCATACGGGCTGCGTGGGTAAAACGGTGTGGTTTCTGTTTGTGGCGTTTCTTGCACCAAACCATATAGTTCAGATGTAGACGCTTGGTAAAATTTCGTTTTTTCGCTTAGCCCTAAAATACGGATTGCTTCCAATACCCGAAGCGGCCCAATGGCATCGGAATTGGCCGTATATTCTGGCTCTTCAAAAGAAACGGCAACGTGGCTTTGTGCAGCTAAGTTATACACTTCATCAGGCCGCACTTTTTGCAAGATATTCATCAAGCTCGTGCTGTCAGTCATATCCCCATGATGCAGAACAAAACGGCCCTCTTTGCCTTCTTCGCCTTCAAAAAGGTGATCGATACGTGCAGTATTAAACAGGGACGTCCGCCGCTTCATACCATGAACTTCATAACCTTTTTCTAGTAGAAACTCTGCTAGATAGGCGCCATCTTGACCCGTTACACCTGTAATTAAAGCTACTTTTGAAGTCATCCGTTTTTACCCTTTTTAATCAATTCATGTCGTATAAGGTTTGTTTTCCTTACAAATTACATATCTGTAAACTGCATTACAATTTCCCTTACCCATGAGCAACACATAAGCTATAAGTCTGACAATGGCTATTAAATCTATAGAAGTTCAAGCGCATCAATGACCTTACGAGCACATATTTTTACCAATATCGCACCAATCTTATTCTTAAAACAAATACCAGATTTTTTACCATCAATCGATGGTGTATCTTTTACATTCGGTATGAACGTACCCGACGATATTGATGTACTCATTGTCTATACACGCGCGTCTTATTCTATCCAAACCCAACTACCCAAAGAACGCACTGCTTTCTTCGCGGGCGAGCCCGATGTAATCCATTCTTTTAGTACTCAATTTTTAAACCAGTTTGCGATTGTCCTCACAACCAGTGATAAACAATTAACCACCCAAAAATGTCATGAAAATTTTTGTTCTATGCCTTTTGTTGGCATTAATTTTGAAGACATCGATAATCCCCTAAACCTTACACATTTTGAAAATCTAGAATGCCCGCCTAAAAACGATAAAATCTCTGTTGTTACCAGCAATAAATCCCATACCGAATTTCACAATAAACGGTTGCAGTTCTTAGATGTAATAAAAGAAAAAATCCCTGACCATATCGAACTATACGGTCGCGGCTTTAAATCGATCGATGATAAAAAAGATGCCCTACTCGGTCACAAATATCATATTTCACTTGAAAATGGCGGTGGAAATTATGCTTGGACAGAAAAACTGTCAGACCCGCTTTTATGCTGGACGCTTCCATTTTATCACGGCTGCGATAACTTGCATGATGATATTCCCGCCAAGGCATTTGAATATATTGACATCGACAATCCCGATCAGGTGATCAACCAAATGATGGCCGCTGTTAAAAACGATCTATGGACTGATCGCAAAGCTGATATTTCCAAAGCCCGCGATATAATCATTTCTGATTTTAACATTATGAAAAAATTTGCCCAGCTCGCACATAAACTAATGGCGTTACAGCTTGAAACACCAAAATCATCCAAGAAAACTCTTATCCGTTCCGAACGTTCGTTCTGGCCAGAGCCAGGTTGCCGTGGCAACATTGCCGAAACTATAATCCGCTCAACACTGTTATTCTTCGACCCAAACATAGAGTTAAAAGCGTCTGCCCTTCAGAAAAAAATAGAGGCCCGCAGATTTAAAAGACGCACAAAGAAAATCAAAGCCCAAGAACAGGCCCTGAAATCCCCCTAAAGCTTAATCCACGTTGGCGGCACAATATCAGGGTTGCTAGTATTGGCATCCTCATACCACCGCTTAGGGGCTAAAACCAATTTATCATTGCTGTGGTTCAGCCAAGCCCCCCACCATGAAAACGATGAGTTTGCTACGATATGGTGCTTACAACGCGCCATAAGCCTTAAATCCTCGTAATTTTTTTCAGACGAATTATGCCGCATATACCGTACTTCAACGGGTAATTTCAAATTTTCCGCAACCCAATCAGGGTCGTCTGAAAACGCAAAAACCACTATATCTTTATCTAGTTTTTCAACCAAATATGCCACTGCCCTTTCATAATAATTCAAATCACACGTCCCATGCATGGCATTGTATTTTGCATTAGACACATAATCACCCCGCCGAATATGCAACGATATCGACAAACAGTTTTCAATGTCTTGAAGGGCCGCAATATTTTCATCACTGGGCGGTGTTACAATTTCCAAGTCTTTTAAAATTTGCGCGCGTTGATCTATAAAATAAGTCTCAGACTGCCAGTAACCTTTTATATATGCCCCGTCCGAAAGCCCAAAAACCTGTGGGTCATAGCCCAAATAAGCCGCTTTATAAATATTCTTATGCTTCCCGCATATGCAATCCCAGATAAAGCTGCCCAGACCATCCTCTTTTCGGCTTGGCAACCCTATTGGCGTATCATTTGCGCGCAAATTAAAATGCCCCAACCCCACACCAAAAGGGCTGTTTTCGTCGTACCCACGAATATCCAGCCCCAATTCCACGTCCAATTTGTCAGCTAAAACGCGCCCCGTGCAATATTGAAACAGCTGATTGCCAAGGCCACCTTGAATACGCGTATAAATCATTTCATTTGCCTTCCAACACTGCTTTTTTTGAATATCGTTTCACCGCAGATCTGTAATTCGCGCGTTTTATTTCACGTACAAATTTGGCCCGCAAAGATTTTTTTTGCGATATTGTACTGCCACCAATTTCCTGGGTTCGATCCGTCACACCTGACGGCACCACACTAACGGGCCACATCCCTGTTGCCCAACCCATCTGTAAAAACGTATCAATAGGACGGTCAAACTTCTGTGCTATATCCAACAAATGTTGTGCGGCGTCCCTACTAACCAGTTGCGCTGAAGTGCGTAAAAAAACAGGTATCGGTCGTAGCAATGTAACATCTTTGGCATGCTCCATCGCAGGGTTAGTCATTGCCACATCGCGCACCTGAAACTGAATATAGCCATAGCTTGCAGACCATTTTTTTGCAGCCTCTATGGCACGGTCAAAAACCATCGGATCTAATTGCACATCATCTTCCAAAATCAAACCAGCGGTTAAATCTTGGTCAACAATTTTTTGCCACGCAGTCCTATGGCTTAGAAAGCATCCTATTTCACCTGTATTCAGGCCAAAAGGGTACTTCGGCTGAAACAACGGCTGTGCAGAAAAACATGTGTCAATTTCACCCGCAGTCAGTTTTGACCCATCAACCGCATCAACAATTTCCACCTCAAACGGTGACTTAGCACTTAAATCTTGAACTTGTGCCATACGCCCTTTTGAGCGTCCTAAATGGATAATAAAGCTTTTGTATTTTCCAACAGTCCCTACCATCACAAACCCTTCCATAGCCAATCATAGACAGCATTAATTCCTGCTACTTCTTGATCTATACTATGCTGTTGCGCGACAAACCCTGTCGCCAATTTAGATGCCCGCGCCAGTAATTTTGTATCCGACAACCAGTCTTCAATCGCCTGCGCCCCGTGTGATACATCTTCGACTGGCACAATCTTTCCCAACTTACCTTCATTTGAAAAGGTCTCAAAATATCCCGTTTTTGACCCCACAAATGGCACTCCGCTTGCCAAGGCTTCTAGCGGGGTCATCCCATAACCTTCATAACGCGGCAACGCCACCAACAGGCTTAAACCCCGCATCAATGCGGGTAATTTTTCAGGCACCTCTTCGCCGATAAATTTTAGCCTATCCGACAATCCTGCAGCAGCCACTTTATCAATCAACTTTTGTTGAAACCCTTGATGTTGTTTTGTTGCCTTGCCCACAACCAATGCCACTAGATCAGGGTGGTTCGGCAAGATACGCAACATTGTATCAACAAATATATCCGTCCCTTTTTCGGGGCGAACCCGCCCGATAGCCGCCACCCCTTGCGCACCGCCATATCCCAAATCTTGCCAAGCTTGGCCGCGATCATCCGCAGGTGAAAACCGCTTCAAATCCACACCGTGTGGTACAACCGCATGCACATTTGGCACAAACTCCGCCGCTTTCGGCGTTGTCGCAATCACCGCATCCATTTTAGATATTAACCAACGGGGATATGCCGAATGCAACCGTAATGCCGCCGATGTAAACACAATTTTAACAGGCAAGCGCAACACATCACGCGCCCAAATCGCTGCGCGCATTTCTGGATTTCGTCGCACGTGCCAAATTGCAAATTTTTTCCCATCAGGCGCATGACGTGATAATTTATATGCAGCATTTTTTGAAATTGCGATTGGGCAATCAGGCAAGTCACGCCCCACAAGGCGCATATCAAACTGGCCTTTCTGCACCGCAACCACCCCCGCCGCCGTTGCCGAAACACCCGTGAAATTCTTATTAAAGTTGGTTACATATAATTCAGGGGTAAGCATGCGATTTGCACCTTATTCGCGTGCATATACGTCTTCATAACGCACAATATCATCTTCGCCCAAGTAACTACCAGTTTGCACTTCAATCAACACCATCGGCACTTTACCAGGGTTCTCCATACGGTGTTTATCACCTACAGGAATATAAACTGATTGATTTTCCCCAACCAGTTTCACATCCTCGCCAATGGTCACTTTCGCAGTGCCTTCAACAACAATCCAATGTTCAGAACGATGCACATGGCTTTGCAGGCTTAAGATACCACCCGGCTTTACCACAATGCGTTTCACCTGAAACCGCTTGCCCATATACAGGCATTCAAAATTACCCCAAGGCCGATGATCGCGCGGGTGCTGCATGGCTTGGCTGGCTTTCTTTTCTTTTAATGCCTGCACCGCCAATTTCACATCTTGTGCGCGGTCTTTATGGGCGACCAAAACCGCATCGGGCATCGCCACGGCTATAATATCATGCAGCCCTATTCCAACCAGTTCTTGCCCTTTGGCTTCTGAACGCAGCAATGAGTTTTCGCAATCAATCCCCATTGCAGCCCCAGATGTTACCAGACCGTTATTTGTCTCTTCAGCTTCGCGCCAAACACTATCCCAATCCCCTAGATCAGACCAGTTTCCACAAAACGGCACAACTGACAGGTTTTGGGCCGCTTCCATCACCGCGTAATCAATAGAAATATCTTCTGCAGCACCCCATGGCTCTACCGCCAATCGTAAAAATCCCAAATCAGTATTCGCGTCGTCCACTGCCGCTTTAACAGGTGCGATTAATTCTGGTTTATGCGCTTTAAACGCATCAATTATCACCTGCGCCTTAAACAAAAATATCCCGCCATTCCAAAGATACGTTCCTGTATCCAGCATAGCTTGGGCTGCCGTACTATCTGGCTTTTCCACAAAGCGTTTTAATTTCACCACTTCCCCGTCAACAGACTGGGTTTCCAATTCCAAATACCCATATCCCGTTTCGGGCCGTATAGGTTGGATACCAAATGTTACCATATCTCCCGCAAGGGCCGCTTTTTTACCTTTTTTCACGGTCTCAGAAAACAGCTTCGCATCAGGCACATTATGGTCAGAAGGCAATACCAACAGCATCGCCTCTGGGTCTTTTGCAATCAAATAAAGTGCTGCCGCTAAAATGGCAGGCGCAGTATTACGCCCCTCTGGTTCAATCAGCACAGCACCGGGATCAATACCCAACTCTGCCAACTGCTCGGTTACAATAAACCTGAAATCCGCGTTGGTCAGCACCAATGGCCGTGCATATCCATCACCATGCACACGCGACGCCGACATTTGAAACAGGCTTTGATCCCCGATTAATTTTGAAAACTGCTTAGGATAGCTTTTACGAGATAGCGGCCAAAGACGCGTACCGGAACCGCCGCATAATATAACTGGTGTAATCATTTTTTTGTCCATTGCTCCCAAACAAACGGATAACTCCAATCAGAGTTATGTGTTTGTTCAATTTTCCCAACCAATTCTTTGCGCACCGTAATCAGGTCTTCAGAATACAAATGAAACTGCACTTGTAATATTCCGATTTTCGAAATCAGCCCTGTGTCCACCAATGCAGGCAGCAAATCATACTCACCGCCTTCGATGTTGATTTTGGCTAATGCAAATTCGGTATCAGGATATTGTGCTACAAATTCAGCCACTGGTATTACTTTACCCAAAACTGCGTTTTCATTTTCGCACAGCGCAGAAGATGCATCCCCATCATCCGTTAAGTTAAGTGTACCCGCATCAGTTCCAAGTGCGTATTCATGGATCACTACCTTATCATTACCAGAAAACCGCCCTCGCAAAGCTTCTGCAAACCTTGGATGTGGTTCAAACACATGTATAGAACATTTATAGCGTTCATATATATCATGCGCCCAGTTGCCTTCAAAACCACCAAAATCCAAAACCACTGATGCTTGATCGAGCCCAACAAAATCTTGTCGAATGACCTCGCGCTTATCCTTTTTATATCTCTTGAACGAGTCATAAAAAATTTGCAGCCAAGGTGACCGCCGGCGTCTTAACCAATGCTTTAACGATAGTCTCATTACTGTGTTTGTTTCCTGTTTTTAGAACACCCTAAAGGGCTTTGCCCCGCGCTAAAAGGAAAATCACATTATCTTCTTTTTAATGCGCCAAATTTTTAGTCAAATATTACCTTATTTCAAACTTCCCTTGAAGTAGGGCATATGGTTATAACCGATACAGAAAACCAAGGGATCTTTGCGTGTTAAAATACCAGTTACTAATGATGATCGCATGGATCGCCGTTCCATTCGTTTTCATACAACGCATACTCACGGGCAAAGACAGCGTTGAGACTTTCAAAGCACGTTTAGGCTACAGCACTGGCAATAGCACAAACCCACGATTGCTTTGGCTTCACGCAGCAAGTCTGGGCGAATTCAATACGCTAGAGCTGCTTTTGCCTGCCTTGTCAGGGAAGTTCAAAGATTACGACCTACTGATTACCGTTTCCAATAAAATAACCTATGAAAAAGCCAAAGCTTTAAAATCTTCAACATTGCATGTAGATATTGCCCCTGCGGATTTTAACTCTGTGGTAAACCGCTTTCTTAACCACTGGAAACCAGCTTGCCTTATCACCATTGAAAATGAAGTTTTCCCAAACCGCACTGTAAAATGTGCGCAAATGCACATTCCAGTGGTTTTCGTTAACGCTCGCATGTCTGAAAAAAGCTTTAACACATGGCATAATAACCCACGCCTTTCCAAGCGGGTATTCGAATGCATAAATTATTGTTTTGCCCAAGATCAAAACGCTTTTACTCGGTTCTCAAACCTTGGCGTATCTGAAGACCGCATAAACTTTCTTGGCAACCTAAAACAATTCCAACAAGCAATACCGATAGATCACCCAGATCTGCACCAGCTTCGCGCCTCTTTTCCAATGCAAAGCACCCTATGTGCGGCATCCACCCATAAGGGCGAAGATCAGATCATTCTTGATGCATTCAAACTGGTCAAAGACATCCAACCTAATCTTAAACTCATCCTTGTCCCGCGTCACGCCAACCGTGCCGCTGAAATAGAAACCCTAATCACCGAAACCCGCTTTTCATGTGCCATCAGGTCACAAAATGAACTGCCCATAGAAACCGATGATATTTATCTGGCAGACACAGTTGGCGAAATGGGTCTTTGGTATTCCTCTGCCGCGATCACGTTTGTTGCAGGCTCTCTAGTTCCCGTAGGCGGGCACACCCCGTATGAACCTGCCGCATATGGTTCTGCCCTCATTCACGGCTCGCAATATTCAAACTTTCAAGCCATTTACGAACAGCTGGTCACAAGCAAAGGTTCACTTCAGGCCGATACCGCCGAAGACATTGCAGAAGCTTGGCTGCGCCTGTTAAGCAAAGATATGCGTGATGCACAAATTGATGCCGCCAAAAACGCTTTGTTTAAAAACAGCGACAAAGATCAGATGATCGGAAAAGTGGTGCTAAAAATCGCATCCCTTCTATAAAATCACTTACCCATATTATCTATCAGCACAGTATAGAATTGCACCGCACGTACCAAGTTTTCAACTGATATGCGTTCATTTACGCCGTGCAATCGCGCAATATCCGTGTCCAGAAACACAAATGGGTTAATCCTGTAACTATCATCCGCAACCGTTCCATAATGACGGGTATCTGTAGCTGCCACGGTTAATCCTGGCACTACAATTATATCACCAAACACTTGCCTAAATGTTGTTTCCAACGCGATAAATGCTGCATTATCCGCACTTGAAACAGGGCTTGGCTCGGCCCCCCACGCGTCATGTAGCTTTACCTCAATCGCATCATTATCAACCATGTCTTTGGTGTGTTGCAGCAAGCCTTCAATACTGTCACGCGGGTGAATGCGGTAGTTCACCGTCGCCATTGCCTGTTGCGGTAAAACATTTTCTTTGGGCGACCCTATCAGCATTGTAGGTGCTTTTGTGCTGCGCAGCATCGCATCTGTTGGCGGTGATTTTGATAGCACCATTTCCAATATCGGGCGGTAGAACCACTGATTGGCAAACAACACCCTTTGAACCAGCGGAAAATTAGGGCCAAGCTTATCAAAAAAATCTTTTGATACCCCAGTCAAACCACCTGGCACTGGCCCAGATTGCAAATTAGTAAGCCCATTTGCCAATTTGCTAACCGCCGTTGTGCGGGGTGGTAAAGATGAATGCCCCCCTTCAGCATGCGCAGTAATATCAATGTTCACATAGCCTTTTTCCGCAACATTTATGCTTGCAACAGGCTTATCCAACCCGCCAATTACATCCTGTAAAACCATAGATCCTTCATCAAGCGACCACGCTAACTGAATACCTTGCTCTTTAAAGTAAGCCGCTACATTGCCTGCACCTTGCGGGCCGCCAATTTCCTCATCGTGACCAAAGCTAAAATATACCGTGCGCGGCGGCACGTACCCCGCCCCCGCAAGCGCTTCAACCGCTTCCATCATTGCAACCAAAGCCCCCTTATCATCCAGCGTGCCACGCCCCCAAACATACCCGTCAACCACTGCTCCCGAAAATGCCGCCTGATCCCAAGCATCTGCATTCACAACAGGCACCACATCATAATGCGCCGTTAACAAAACCGGCGCCAATGCCGCATCTGCACCCTGCCAGCGATAAAGTGGCGTGAAACCCCCGACCATCTGTCGTGTCATTGCGGCGTTGGCCTTTGGGTAACTTTGCACCAACCAGTCTACAAATCCTTGAAATGCAGCACCCCTTTGCCCCATTTCACCCGTAGTAGAGATAGTTTTAAACTGCACCGCTTCAGTAACATGGCGCACAAGGCTCGCTTCATCAACGGAAGGCAGCGCAATTTGTGCTACATTAGCTGCATCTGGCTGATACCGTACCGTGTTTACCGTCTGTACAATAATCAATACCAATAGAACGCCGGTAATACGTAAAACCCATTTTCTCATAACATTCCCCATGTGTATAATTTAGCAAAATAACTATCATGAATTTTTAAACGTTGCCCAATTACCTAACGTTAATTCACTTGGTTTAGGCTTTAACAAATGCCCGTATCAAAACTATTTCCATCCAGCGGGTATATTGTGCAATCGACCACCCACATCCAACAGTCAGCTGTTCCCATGTTTGAAATGACAAAGTTGTCCAAAACATATCTACCGCCTCAGACTCTGACCATTCAGGCGCTAACCTGTCTTCGCGTATTAGCTCTGCAATGATCCCAACACATCCATCGCGTAAACAGGCCATTCTTTCGTCCCACGCAACGGCCGCCGCCTCATCAGTTTCACGCGCGATCAGCAATGCTTTAGCTAGCCCGTAAATCTCTGGCACATAATTGCCCCAAACATCTACATACGCCTTAAGGGCCTGTTGCGCAGTTGGCGCATCTAACACCGCACTCAACCGCTCATCCAATCCCAAAACAACATCTACATGAATTGCCGTAGCACTCATCAAATCAGTACGCGTATCGAAATGCAAATAAATTGCTTGCCTAGAAACCCCGGCAAGCTTTGCAATATCGCCCATTCGCACCCCCATTCCACGCCGTTCAACCATCAGTTGCCACGTTGCTTCTAGAATTTTTGTTCGGGTATTTTTTTCTTTACTTGACATAGTGTAAAGTAATAGCTATCTCGCCAATCAATGTCAATTGACACAGTGTCAAGTAAATCACTTTTATAAACTTTTTCCTTAAGGAGGACAAAATGACTTCAACATGGTTTTTTCTACTCTGCACCCTGACAACGATAGGGTGCGCTTTAATCTCTGGTATCTTTCTAACCTTTTCAGATTTCTTAATGCGGGCCTTCAAAAATTCTACGCCGACAACAGACACCCAAGCTATGCAGCGCATAAACATAGAGGTTTGGCGTTCAGTATTTATGGCTCTGTTATGGGGGTTTTTAATCACCACCGCAGTCCTTGCAGGGTACGCATATATTAACATGCCTCACCCCATCACCAATTATATCCTGATCGGAACAGGGCTTTATATCGTTGGTGTCTTCGGCATTTCTTTCGTGTTCAACATTCCCATGAATGACAGGTTGGCAGCCTTAGATACCACAACCAAACAAACGGCACATTATTGGTTTCAAACCTACCTGCCACGGTGGGTATTTTTCAACTATTTGCGCGCAATTTCCGCCTGTGGCACTGCCGCATGCTTTCTAATCGCTAGCCTTCAACTGGCACAAATCTAACTTCATAATAGGATTAATCCCATGAAAATCACAATATTCGGTGCGACAGGTAAAGTCGGCCACCACCTAACAGCACAAGCACTTAAACAAGGTCACACCGTTACTGCGTTCGTCCGTAACCCAGACGCCATCAGTCAATCGCATGAAAACCTGCACTTTGTTCAGGGCGACGTGATGGATGCAAACGCCGTTAAACATGCGGTAACAGGGCAAGATGCAATTATTTGCGCCCTAGGAATGCACCTGATGAACAAGGCGGGTTTACGCGCCAAAGGCACCAAAAACATCGTGCGCGCAATGTCAGAAACAGGCATCAAACGCCTAATCTGCCTATCTGTTTTTGGCGCAAATGATAGCCGCGACCTGTTAACGTTCAAATACAAAGCCCTGATTGTACCGTTAATCTTGCGCCACGTCATAGCCGACCACGAAGTTCAAGAAAACATTGTCACAAGCAGCACATTAGATTGGACGCTTGTACGCCCCGGAAACTTCACCAAAGGCGATTATACAGGTGTTTATCGTCACGGGTTTACGGCCGCAGACAAACCCAGCAAAATCAAAATATCACAACCAGATCTGGCTGATTTCATGCTAAAACAGCTTAAAAGTGATACATATCTGCAAAAAGCTCCGTGCCTTTCCTATTAAGCTTCACTTACGGTTCGTTAGTGAAGCTTCAGACATCATGCGGGTTATATCATCGCTTGAAATTGCTCTGTCTGAATAGTTGAAACTACCTTGATCTTTCACCTCTAACGCGGCCCGCATAAATTCCCCCAATGCGGCCCGCGCAAACGACCCGCCAACGCTGATGCGTTTCACACCAACGTCAGATAATTCCTGAACCGTATAATTCGTACCTTGCAAGCCCATCACCACATTCACAGGCTTATCAACCTCTTGGCAAACTGTTTTAATTGCTTCCAAACCAGGTAAACCAGGCGCATATAATACATCCGCCCCTGCTTCAGAAAACAACTGCAACCGCTTTATTGTGTCGCTTAGATCGGCACGTCCCCACAAATAATTCTCAGCCCGTGCCGTCAGCAAAAATCCTTTACCCCATGCTGCTTGTGCTGCGGCTTTAATCCTGTCCACAGCCAGCTCAATCCCATAAATCGGATCATCCACATTACCTGTTGCATCCTCAATCGAGCCGCCAACCAATCCTACCTGCACTGCACCTTGAATTGTATCTGCACAGGCTTGCGGATCAGCCCCAAACCCATCTTCTAAATCAGCCGACACTGGTAAATCCGTAGCCTCAACAATAGCCTTCGCATTTTCTAGCAACTCACCACGCCCAAGACCCGCTAACGAGTCTTTGCGCCCGACCGTAAAAGCATAGCCCGCACTTGTGGTCGCAAGGGCGTCAAACCCCAAAGCCGTCAAAATTCGTGCCGTGCCCGCATCCCAAGGGTTCGGGATCACAAAAGCATCATCGCCCTGATGCAATGCTTTGAATCGTTCAAACTTTGCTAATTGTTTATCATCCATAATCACATATCCCCGTCATCAAAAATACCCGTTGGGGCACCGTCAATGCTTACCACATTTTTCTTACGCCAAAACGCATCAACCCCCTCATCGCCCAGCTCCGCATACCAAGGCACCAGCTCTGTATCCGCACGGGGTTGCACCACCGCCATTTCTGGCACACCCGTCCCGCAAGAGGTCGTTACCAGATCAATATCAAGTTTAAAAATATTGCGCGCGCCCGCATAATCAGGAAACAGGCTATATAACCCATCCCATTCATCGTGGCGCGGGTAAACAACCTGTGCATTTCCATAGGTGCGCAAAATAAGCGCATCCCCTTCAAAAGCACAAAACATCAGGGTCATTCGCGGGTCTTGCAAAACATGCGCGGCCGTCTCATTTCCACTGCCTGAAACACTTAACCAAACAATTTGAGTGTCGTTAATAATTTTCAGGCTATCCAAACCCTTTGGTGAAAGATTAACCCGCCCATCAGCCCCCGCTGTCGCTACAAAAAACAGGTTCTGCTTTTCAATAAACTGTTTGAACGTTCTGTTCAGCTTTGTAGTTCTAATTGCCATGGCCACCTCTGAATGTGCGTTGTGTTTTACACTAACACACCCATGCTGACATCAGCATGTCAACAACAAAGACATATACTACTTATCCATTCGCCAAACGTTCAAGTGCCGCTATCGGTATGGGCATATCGGATAAAATTGGCAAAATAATCCTGAATACTGTGCCTTTTCCCAGTTCGGTTTCAACGCTCATCTTGCCCCCAATACGTTTGGCCATTTCATTACATAAAGCCAATCCAATACCCGCACCGTCTTTTTCCCGCACTATAGAGCTGTCTAATGGTCCAAAAGGCTTAAAAATACGCTCAATAGCATCCGCAGAAATACCAGTACCAGTATCTTCAACTTCAATCACCACAGTCTGTTCTTGTTGCAGGTAAACGCGTAATATAACTTTCCCAGCCACAGTAAACTTGAACGCATTATCCAGCAGTTCATCTATGATACGCTGCGTTTTAACAGGATCAAAAATTAGGTGTTTCGGCAGGTTCTCGGCTAATTGACAGTCAAAGTATATCCCTAGTGTTTGGGCTTGTTCTCGCCAATTTCGCGTAACTTTAACTGCAAACTCCGCAACATTTACCCACATAACATCAAATGCCTTACGCCCTGTGCTGACTTCTTCAAAATCAAGCAAATTTATCAGTAAACGCATTAAACTTTCCGACGAAACCTGTATCTCTTTCAAAAGCTCGCTTTGTTCTACATCCAAATCCGTTTCAGCTAGAACTTCCGATAACCCAATAATGCCATTTAAGGGTGTTCGGATTTCATGATTCATTCTAGATAAAAATTCAGACTTGATCTGCAACGCCGCTTTCAACTTTTCCTCGACCAGTTTACGATCCGTTACTTCGGTTCGAATACTGATATATTGATACGGTTTCCCAACGTCATTTAAAACTGGCATAATTGAGGTTTTTACCCAGTAAAATCCACCATCCCTTTTAGTGTTTTTTATTTCTCCATGCCAAGTTTTCCCACTGGCGATTGTCCGCCATACTTGCTGAAAAACCTCTGGTCCGTGTTCATCCGACTTAATCACTCGGTGGTTTTGCCCCAGCAACGCTTCCCGCGAAAACCCACTGATCTGACAAAATAAATCATTCACATACAAAATATCACCCCGCACATCAGTCACGCTAACAATGGCATGTCCATCCAGTGCTTGGTGAAATGCGGTGTGGTCAAATACAAAGTCATTCATATCACGCATCTAGCTTTCCAAAGTCAGGCTTAGAAAACCAAATGTAAGTTAAGATTCTGTGTATTTTAGGAAATTTTTTACGCGCCTCTCAGGCCCCGCAGTTGCCATAAAAGCAAACTCTGCTTTTCAACAAATCGCATAACCCCACTGCCTATTACCACAATTCAGGTTTATTAAATGCATCCACACAAAACGGATTACCGATAATTGGTTCGATTTCATTACCCCCCAGTGATTGGCCAAGCCATCCTTCTGGATAGGTTAATGGAAACGGGGCCTTTATTACTTTTTCAGCAATATGGCTAAATCCAACTTTCGTATAAAAATTAGGATCGCCATAGGTAAACACCAACTCTACGCCGCTTTCTTTCTGGGCACAAAGGCCAAAATCAATCAGCTTCTGGCCAATGCCCTTTCCCTGACAGCTTGTATCGATTGCCACCGGAGACAAAAGAAACGCTTCAACCTTATTTTCAAACGTCATCCTAGAAAAAAAGATACTTCCAATTATGTGCTGATTTTCAATGGCAACAAAACCACAAAGGTCATCACCATCTGTCCGCGCCATTAAATCATAAACCAGGTTTCCGACTACCAAACCTTCTGATTGCCCTTCTGAATCCGAAAATGTCTTGGTGAACAGCTGTTTTATCTCTTCGATGTGGCTTGGATCATATGTAGAAAGTTTCATTTACTTACCTATTTCAAGCAGCTGTCTGATTGCCCTAGGCTATAACCCCTTCGCCAACCGATCATGCGCTGACAACTTCTCTATTAAGCCTCGCATTTGATCGACAGGGATCATATTAGGCCCATCGCTTGGCGCATTATCAGGGTCTTCGTGGGTTTCGATAAATATCGCCCCTACCCCAATAGCAGCCGCCGCAGTTGCCAAAGGTGGCACAAACTCGCGTTTACCCCCCGAAGATGTGCCCTGCCCGCCCGGCATCTGCACGCTATGCGTGGCATCAAACACAACCGGATAACCCGTTTCAGCCATGATCGGAATGCAGCGAAAATCACTGACCAGCATGTTATAGCCAAAGCTGGTGCCACGATCACACAGCATAATGTTTTCATTACTGGTAGAGGCCACTTTTTCAGCCACGTTCTTCATGTCATTTGGCGCCAGAAACTGCCCCTTTTTAACATTGATGCACTTGCCCGTTTCACCCGCTGCCAGCAATAAATCAGTCTGGCGGCACAAAAACGCAGGAATTTGCAAAATATCCACCACTTCGGCCGCTTTCGCACAGTGCCATATCTCATGCACATCAGTCACCACCGGCACCCCGAATTCATCCTTGATCGCGGCCAGAATTTCCAACCCCTTTTCCATCCCCAATCCGCGCATACCCTTCAGGCTGGTGCGGTTAGCTTTGTCGTAACTGGCTTTGAAAACAAAAGGTGTGTTGGTGGTTGAACAAGCGTCCAACGTGCGCTCGCACAGCATCCGCGCATGATCCAGACTTTCCAACTGGCAAGGCCCTGCCAATAGCGTGAAAGGCATCTCATTGCTGATCTTCAAATCACCTGCATTAACCGTTTTCATCATACTCATCCTTCGTTCAAAACCGCTTCAATACGCGGCACATCTTCGGGGTTATTCAGTTCCCAAAACACCCTGCCCTGCCCATCAACTTCCACACAACGCACAGGCACACCACGTTCCATAAAGCGTAACTGTTCCAAACCTTCAAGCGTCTCTAACGGCCCCACCGCCCAATCGGCATATTCCCGCAGGGCTTTTGGCCGATAGGCATAAACCCCCACATGGTGGAAAACAGGGATTTCATCACCTTCAACCAAATCTGCCCCCACATAAGGAATCACTTCTTTAGAAAAATACATCGCATCCATATGCGCATCGAACACTGCCGTGGTACCACCCACGCGCCCATGCTTGCGATCTTCAACAAAGTTCTTATAGGTCTGCAAATCACAGCGCAAAACAGGTGTTGTCACATGCACGTCACTGTCTTTAACAAAGCCCGCAATCAAATCAGACACAAACCAAGCAGGCGTCAAAGGTGCATCCCCTTGCAGGTTCACCACCAGATCAGGTTCCCAATCCATCACATCCAGTGCCGCCGCACAGCGTTCCGTGCCATTGGCACAAGTAGAAGGCGTCATCAGAACCTCTGCCCCAAACGCAATCGATGCATCCCGAATACGTTCATCATCAGTGGCCACATAAACCGCATCCACGCCCTTTACTGCCATAGCAGCTTCCCAACTGCGCTGGATCAGTGATTTAGCCCCATCAGGCCCGTTTAATACAACCAACGGCTTGCCTGGGTACCGCGTAGAGGCAAAACGTGCTGGAATTACAATTACAGTTTTCATACCACACCTGCCCGTAAAATATCATGGATATGCAGCAATCCTTTTAACGCCCCTGCCCTATCAACCACCATCAACGCGGAAATCGTCTTACGGTTCATAATCCCCAATGCCTCTGACGCCAGCATATCAGGCGTCGCTGTCAACGGCCCCATTGTGGCTACAGAACCTGCCGTATGGTCCATCAAACCATCCATATTACGGCGTAAATCCCCATCCGTAATAATTCCCAGCAGCTGCCCATCAGCGACCACTGCTGCAACACCAAAACCCTTAGCGGTCATTTCCAGCAAAGCTTCACCCATGGCAGTCGCTTCATGAACAACTGGCAAAGCGGCCCCCACATGCATAATGCTTTCAACTTTCAACAGTTGCGCACCCAACTTGCCACCAGGGTGATTGACCCGGTAATTATCCTTGTCAAACCCATGTACCTTCATCAACGCCACCGCCAACGCATCGCCTAATGCAAGTTGCATCGTGGTTGATGTTGTCGGCGCCATTCCAATGCTGCACGCTTCAGGTGCTTCGGGTAAAATCAATGCCACATCAGCCGCTTTTGCTAATGAACTTTGCGCATTCTTTGTTATTGCAATCATCGGAATGCTAAACCGTTTTGTATGGGCTATTTCATCTGCCAGTTCTGCTGTCTCACCAGAGTTTGACAGCATAATGCACACGTCCGATTTGGTAATCATTCCCAAATCACCATGACTTGCCTCACCAGGGTGTACAAAAAACGCAGGCGTGCCAGTACTTGCCAAAGTTGCGGCTATTTTACGCCCAATATGGCCAGACTTCCCCATACCAGAAACCACAACACGGCCCTTAACATCCGCCAGTAATGTTACCGCATCCTCAAAAGGTTGCGCTAGGCTTTCTGCCATCGCCGTCAAAGCAGCAGCTTCGATTTTAAGAACCTCTGCCCCGATTTTAGATAATTTATTGGTCATAAACCCCTGCCCTTTTGCTACTCGCATGCATCTGATTGCCTTATACAACCTTTGATACCTATCTATGTCTTCTTAGCTTTATCACCATGAAGCTCTTCATACAGAAATATATCATCCCAACGTTTATGAAGCCAATACCACTGTTCTGGGTGCGCTAAAATACGCGTACTTATACGGTCATTTACTTCTTGTGTCATCGTTAGTGCATCCGTGTGTTCAATGGCGGATTCAAATTCAATATGAATGTTAACACCATTTTCATCGCGCGTCCCGAATGCAGGCACCAACGGTAAGTCATAACGCAATGCCAGTTCTGCGGCCGCTGTTGGCGTCAACGCATCATGGCCCAAAAACGGCATCAGGTGCCCGCTTTGAAATTTCTGATCAACCAGTAAGGCAAAAAACCCACCCTTGCGTAAATGCCTTACCATTTTGACATTTCCGCTCGAACTTTTAGCGACAATCGGTAAGCCGCCCTGCTCGATCCCTTTCAGAAAATCTTGCTCATACCAAGGGTTGCTGTTCTGGCGATACACAGCACCTGTTTCCATATCTTGGGATTTCATAAAATGACGTATAGCTTCCCACTGGCCAAAATGCGCAGAAACAATAATTGCCCCCTTGCCTTCCGCCTTGGCTGCCCGCAATACATCCAAACCCGGCCCTTGTGCATCAAAAAGATCAAGCCGGTTTTTATAGCCCGCATTAAACAGAATTTCCGATAATGTACGACCGGCATTCTGACTGATTTTTTTGCACAGCTTAAGTGCTTCAGTCTCAGAAATATCAGGGTAAACCAGTTTCAACCCGTTGATGATACGGTTACGAGATCCTGAAATACGCGGCACGAAAAATCCACCGAGTGCAGCAAAAAACGCCCCGCGCATTTTAAATGGCATCATACGTCCAAGCATCAAACCAATGTAAATTGGAATGTATTGCAAGAACCTTGCCAGTGTTTTGTTGCTACCTTGTTGCATAACCCACATCTAAATTGCTTGCACCATAAGGACAATAGCAATAGATGCCGCTTAGCACACACCCATCTAACTTATTGATTTTAATAATTTTTTTTCTATGAAATTTGCACCAATAAATGTTTAATGGCCTGTTCCAGCTTAATCCGGTCCACAGTAGAAAAATCTTTTGCTACCCGCAATTCTAACCGCCCAGCCGTAGCCGTACATTTCACCGTGCCCTCTGGCCGTGAAATATTGAAAACCGTCTTGGCCTTACGCGGTGCAGTTTGCCCCACCTTCCCTACGGGGAAGGGTTTTTTATCAGTTTCCAATCCCGCCTCACGCCGTAAAATCGCCTGCTCTTCTTCTATCAAACGGTTTGGCCCCGCTGCCAGAAGATCATTTTCAATTCGCGTAGCAACAGATCCATCCGCATCTATGCGCTTACTCAACGCAATTCCCAATGACCGCGATATTTCAGCAGGGTATTTTAATACACCGCCTACCCGCTCCATCAAGCCTATAAAATTGCGAATGTAACTGCGTTTCTGATAACCTGCCGATTTAAACAATATCGCCACAACTTTATCAGGATCATTACACTCGGTAGCTTTGTCTTTGGCATATTTTATCGCAAGGCTTGCCATTTCAGCAAACGAGATGTCTTTGCGTACCAGATTTTCATCGACCATCTTACGATACAAAACATCCAAAGCCTCATCCCCAAAGATGACCGTTGCAGGGATGTTGGAATAGGCTTCAATGCCCCCAGGATCGCCCATAAGCGCCTTATAGGCTTCAAGACGCCTATATCCCTGCACCAACTCATACCGCCCGTCAGCGGCTTTTTGTACACGAATAGGGTTAGAAAGACCTATCTCACGTATTGAATCAATCAATTCATCCAAATCCTGATCCGCACCATCCATTCTATCACGTGCCAGCTTTTCACTGATGATGCTTGTCAAAGGGATCAAATCAACCACCAGGCCATCTGTTTTACGTTGCACATATTCATGCGCCAACTGATCGTTTTCCGCGCGGATCTGTTGCTCAACTGCTTGGCGATCTTTCAGGCTATCTGCATTTTCGGTTATGGCTGATGCCATCGGCCCACGGCGCTTTTCCACAAACCCTGACTTGGTTTCAAGTGTGGCGGGTTCTTCCTCTGGCATATCTATGTCAAAAACACGGCGTTTCTTGCTCATGACTTATCCTCCAAATCATCCCACGATGCTATAATCGAGGTCTTAAATTCTTCATAGCCACGATCAAACGTGGCCCGCGCCCGACGCCATGTTTCGCGCGTCATATCACGGTAATCAATTTCATAAACCGAGCTTAGAAACCTGCTTGATTGCTCAACTGCTCGAGTCATTTCTATCGGGTGTACAGCCAAACGGTCACCAAATACTTTCTGAAACGCGCTGTACATAGCTTGGTGTAGTTCATTGCCAGACTCAAATCGGGTCAGAAGGAAACGCACATCACAAAAAGCTTTCGGCAAAGTCATATTCCCCGCGGGGAAGGTTCCGTCAAACCCTATCGCCAAATCCTCTAACGCTTCGGATAACTGCCCAATAAAGCTGGTGGTGCTGTCATATTCCCAATAGGCAGGCCCAGACGGGATATAAAGCATATCTGCTGCGAACACTGCATTCATTGATTGATACCCTATCGCAGGCGGGCAATCGAAGATTATTAGGTCATAAGCATCATCTGGAATTGCATCCAAATAGCGGCTAACAGCGGCAAAGAACGACCATTCAGGGTTCAGGTGGCGATATTGTGCGCTGGCAAATTCAACAAAGGCTGCGTTGGCACAGGACGGAATTATATCAATCGTAGGCCATGCACTGGATTGAATAAAATCACTTACTCGCAATTCCCCCAAACCAAGATCACGAATAGATGCAGGCAATTTGCGACGGGGCAGGGCGGTGCCACTTGCAGCAGCGACAGAGCTGGCATTCATCCGATCGGTTTCGCGGATCAAGTCACGCGCCATAATACCCCAAACCGTATGGTCTTCGGCCACGTCATTTAAGCCCATACTGTGCGATAAAGTGGCTTGGGGATCAAAATCCACGACCAGAATACGGTACCCATCTAGGGCAGCGGCATGCGCAAAGTGCAGAGCTACTGTTGATTTGCCTGCCCCGCCTTTAAAGTTAGCTATTGCCGCTCTAAACGCACGTTTACCCGCAGGGCGGTGTGGCATCAAGGATTTGCGGTTAATTTTCATGCGCCGACGCAGCTCATTCACTTCTTCCAAACTATACCAACGTTGGCGACCGTCCTCTTCCACTTCACCTGCAGGAAGTGAGGGATCAGCAGCCAGACGACCGCGAAAAGTGGACTGGTTTATTTTCAGGATAAGTTCTGACACTTCCCAACTGGAAAACCGCCGTAGGGTCTTTTCCATTTCCGGGCTGAAGGTTTGTTGACGTATCCAGCTTTGCATTTTCAAGGATTGCGCGTGTAGTTGGTGAAGATCTTTGTGATCGAACATTATTTGCCTCAGGACGTTAATTCTTATATTTTTCGTAAATACGTCTTATTTGCAAAAAAAGCAAAAGGTAATATACTATTTTTTAAATCTTCCCCGCAGGGAATATGCTTAAGGAATGTTAGGGATTTTGTAAGGGATTGATTCGCGTTGAAGAAAGAACTCTTTGATACAGTGAGTAGGGCACATTTAGGGGGACACTTGTTGGTGTTCAACTACAGATAGGGGGACATAAAGGCCAAATAAGGTGACATACAAGATGCCCCCCTTTACCATATATTAACCTATTTTAATTCTTTTTATAGGGTTAGGGATGGTACTGAAATCATAGAGTGCTTGACAGAATCGAATAACTGGACGCAAATACCTAAATATTCTGAAACAGCGTTGAGTTTTAAAGTTTCAAAGTATATATGAATTAAAACCTGACCATGAATGAGTCGGGGTGATAGGCAGAAATCCTTTATAGGATGCAGGTAGAGGAAGGAACGGCCCAATGTTGGCCAGTAAACCCGTAGGGCGCGATGCGGCTACAAAGAAATATGATATCCTTTCTGCAATGATGACCTATGCTTTGGCCCGTGATAAACACGCACAAAGGCTAGTTTTGCGCATAATGGCTCTAATCACAACCCGGTATAACTGGCAACGTGATGAGCTAAGTATGGGGCAAAAGGAAATGGCCAAACTGTGGTCTGTGGATGAACGCACAGTTAAACGGGAAATTGCAAAGCTGAAATCAAAGGGATGGTTGCTGGTAAAACGCGCAGGCGCCCGCGGGCGGGTTACTTTGTACGGGTTTAATCTTGATTTGATTTTAAAAGAAACCGAAATGGAATGGCAAAAAATTGGCCCTGATTTTGTAGGCAGATTAACGGAGATGACACGGATTACAGCACAAAACGTGCCTGAAACCAATGTTGTGCCCTTTTCCGGGCCTGATCTAAATCCGCCCCAAACCGATGGTTCTGTATGGGCTAAAGCGGCTTTAATTGTGTATAAAGATGACCCAACATGTTATGGGGCTTGGTTACAACAAATACAGCAAACGGGCAGGGATGGGACGTGTTTAGTTCTAATAGCCCCGACTAAATTTCATGCTATTTATGTGCAAACCCATTTGGCAGATATGATTTTACGCGCGCTGAACCGCATTGACTTAAGTTTGCGAACCATCCGTATAGAATGGTGAATGAATAAGACACTAGGCAGAATATATATAAATCCGTTAAACTGGTAAAAAAGCAGGTAATGATATTTCAAATACTATGACAGTAAAAACCTTTCATCAGCGTCTATCAGGCCAGCTGTTTCCTAAACCATGGGTAAAACGAGTTGATTTTGAAGTAACGGCGAAAACCCCTTTTATTCTAGATGTGGTGCCGATCGGGGATTTTCTGCATGTGTTTATATCGGCCCGTGTTCTGAATGGCAATTTTCATGAACGCTTGGTGTTTAAAGAAAATGATGTGGTTCTAGAGGTAGAAACAATGCGTTCTGTACCGCGTGGTTTAGATATAACATTACGGCGTTCAGGCGCAAATACAGCGCAAAAGATAACTGTAGATCTGGAAAACAAGTCTGTTGAGCTGGATGTAAACCCTAACTTGTCTGAGCATTTTGAGGGTTTGAATACGGTCTTTTTATCAGAAGTAGATATAAAATCGGATACGTTTAAGGATTGGCTTACATATCATTGCGCACAGCACGGGCTAGAAGCTGTTGTTATGTTGCGACGATCCAAAAATAAGTGGGTGGGAAAATCTGCTATAAATCGCCTACTTAAAGCGGCAAGTGCGACGACAGGCCTGAAAACATTTGCGGTGCTGGAAAGCAATATGCCTTTGGGCCAACCAGATTACCCCAGTGTGCTTGATCGGCATACCACGCCTGATGGGCCAGGTAAGGCGTTGCTTGATCCGTTTGTGCCAGATGCGTATGCGTCGGCATTATATGAGCTGGCGATTATGGATGTGGTGCGCAGGCGTAGTTTTGATACGGCACGAGCGGCAGTACATATCGGGGGCTGTGATTTATTGTTGCATGGGCCTGACGGGCAAACGGTATTTGATGCGGCAGTTGCAAGTGAGACTTATCTGAAGTTTTCAGGCAAGCTGGCCTATCCTTGGTCATACCGTAAAGCTAAAAAACCGCAAATAGCCGATCATACATGTACAAGTTTTGATGGCAGAACCGCCCCGCATGTTTGGGCGATCAGTCAGGCGTTTATGCAGCGTGACCCTGCTTTGCGCCCATTTAGAGCGTCAAAAATTGAGCCTGATCCAATCGGTGCGCAGTTTAGTTATTGGCGCTGTGTTGGTGTGCGCTACCCTGATTTGAAAATTGGGCAGATCGTTCCCAAAGCGTCATTGGTGGTCAATGAAGATTTGTGCAAGGTGTTGGCGCGCACGTTTGACCATGATGTAAAACGCCCACCCGCAGTTTCTAAAAACCATAAAACAAGTACGGATAACAAACGTATCTTGGTTGTGACCACGATGAAAAATGAAGGGCCGTTTATGCTGGAATGGTTGGCCTATCATATGTCTATCGGGGTGACGGATTTTGTGGTTTATACAAATGATTGCACAGATGGCACTGACACGATGTTTGATTTGCTGGACCGCAAAGGCATCGTGCAACATTGTGAAAATCCCTATCGTGAGACAGGTCAAAAACCGCAACATGCAGCGTACTTAGCAGCGCAATCAACGCAAAAGGCGATCGATGCGGACTGGATTATGTGCATGGATGTGGATGAGTATATCAACATTCATGTGGGTGACGGCACGCTGCATGATTTGTTTAAGGCGGTACCAGAGGCGAATGTGTGGTCGATGACATGGCGTTTGTTTGGCAATGCGGAAGTGGATTTGTTTGAGGATAAGTTCATAACGGAACAGTTTTTCCGCTGCGCGCCACATATTTGCCGCAAGCCGCATCAGGCATGGGGTTTTAAGACCATGTTCCGCAACAATGGATATTACAAGAAATACGGAGTGCATCGGCCGGTTGGGCTACACCCGGAGTTTATGAAGCATATCCACTGGGTCAATGGATCTGGCCAAAAGATGCCCGAAAATATATTGCGCACGGGGTGGCGTAGTACGGCCAAGACTTATGGTTATGATTTGGTAACGCTGAACCATTATGCGCTGCGATCATGCGAGTCGTTTTTGGTGAAGCGTGATCGGGGGCGGGTCAATCATGTGGATCGCGATCAGGGCATGGCGTATTGGTTTCGGATGAATAACAATGGCGAAGAGGATCGTTCAATCTTGAATAAGGTTGCGCGGGCAAAAACGAAGTATGATGAGCTGATGGCGGATCCAGAAATTGCAGCACAGCATAAGTTATGTGTTGAAGCGCATGCCTTGCGGATTGGTGAGTTAAAAGAACGTCCTGATTATATGGCGATGTATGAAACCCTGAAATCTGAACGCATGACAAAGCTGTCGCGGCTGCATGCGCATTTTGGCAGTGCTATTTTTCTGGAAGGCCCAGAGGCGGTGCCGCTGGATTACCCGCTCTTGGATGGGGTGGAATTGTAGATGAAATACCTGATGATCACTTCCATGCGAAATGAGGCACCGTACATTTTGGAATGGTTGGCTTATCACAGCAGCATCGGGGTGGATGGGTTTTTGATTTATTCTAACGATTGTGATGATGGTACGGATCAGATGTTGGACCGTTTGGATGCACTTGGGGTGATTAAGCATGTGCGCAATGATAAGATCACAAATGCAGGGGTGCAGTGGACGGCTTTGAAACGTGCTGGTAATCATCCAATGCGCAAACGTGCTGACTGGATCATATTTGCCGATGTTGATGAGTTTGTGAATGTCAAAGCCGGGGCAGGGCATTTGGATGATTTGCGGGCGGCTGCACCTGATGCAACGGCTTTTGCGCTGACTTGGCGGATGTATGGCAATGACAGCCATGTTGAGATTGAAGACAAGTTGGTGATTGAGCAGTTCAATAAATGCGCAAGTTTTCCGTGCTATGCGCCTATTACGTCTTCGATGTTTAAGACTCTGTTCAAAAACGATGGATCCTACGAAAAGCTTGGGGTGCATCGGCCTAAAAAACGCGTTGAGCGGGATGCGGATAAAGTAGTTTGGGTGAACGGATCGGGCATGCCGCTTGGGGCTGAGTATTTGGATAAATCAACGGTGACATATGCAGGCAACGGGGGCATTGATCTGGCGTGTATCAATCATTATTCTGTTAAGTCGGCAAAAGCGTTTTTGGCCAAAACACAACGCGGATTGCCTAATCGGTCGGAAAAGCAGTTGGATTTAGGTTATTGGGTGGATCGAAATTTTAACCAAGTAGAAGATGTAACTATTCACCGTAGTATAACTGAAACAAAAGAAAAAATGGATTTGTGGCTGGCTGATCCAGAATTGGGGGAGTTGCATAAATCTGGGGTGGAATGGCACAAGGCCTGTGCTGAAACTGTGCTGGAAGATATGGAGGGCGTGCGCTTGCTTGCCCGTATTGTTAGCCTTTCACGGGAAAATTTACCTGCCCAATTTGCAATATCATTGGCACAAAAGATGATGGCGGCAAATCGCAATAAAAAGGACGATTGATGCGTATTTTTCTGACAGGGGGTGCGGGCTATATTGGCAGCCATACGCTACTAGAGGTTTTATCGCATGACCATGAGGTTTGTGTGTATGACGATTTTTCCAATAGTGCGCCAGAGGCATTGGCGCGCGTATCGCACCTGACAAACCGTAGTTTTGATACGGTAGAAGGGGATATTCTTGATCGCAATGGCATCAAGCAAGCCTTGGTTGATTTTCGCCCTGACGTGGTTGTGCATTTTGCGGGTAAAAAAGCGGTCGGCGAGTCTATGGCGGAACCTTTGATGTATTATCGCAATAATGTTGATGGCACATTGTCTTTGTTAGAAGGCATGAATGCTGCGGGATGTTCGCGCATTGTATTTTCATCCTCTGCGACTGTTTATGGGGAACCTGAATATTTACCTTATGATGAGGCACATCCGCGGGCGCCAACCAACCCCTACGGTATGACTAAATATATGGTTGAGCTGATATTAAACGATTGGTGTTCTGCTAACGCACAAAATACTGCTGTATTATTGCGGTATTTTAATCCTGTAGGCGCGCATGATAGCGGTGAAATAGGGGAAGACCCAGATGATATTCCAAACAATCTGATGCCTTTTGTCAGCCAAGTGGCAGTTGGGCGGCGCGAAAAGCTACAAGTTTTCGGCGATGATTACGATACTGCCGATGGCACAGGGGTGCGGGATTACATCCATGTGGTTGATTTGGCAAAGGCCCACGCAGCGGCAATAGGCTATGCAGAGACGCATTATGGCTGTGAGGCGATCAATGTGGGGGCAGGGCAGGGATCATCGGTTCTGGAGGTTGTGAGGGCGTTTGAGGCGGCCTCTGGACAGCCAGTGCCCTATGAGGTGGTGGCAAGGCGTTCTGGCGATATAGCGGCGTTCTATGCCGATCCTGCCAAGGCTAAAAACCTACTGGGGTGGCAAACGGAACGTGGATTAGCCGATATGTGCAAATCTGCGTGGAATTGGCAACGTAAGAACCCACAGGGCTATAAAGGCTAGGTTTTACTATCCAAGGCCTAGGAATTGGGTATATATAAACGATAACCTTGCCCGATAAGAGGCTGGGAATTGGCAGATCAGGGCGACAGGCATGTATGATTACGATGAAGTCATTATCACAAGCGGCATTAAAGTGCCGTTTATACCCGAAGTTATCACCCCTAAAATTGAAAAACCTATGCGCAAAAACCGCTATGAAAAAGGCGAGTTAAAAGGGCTACGGGCAAGTGTGAAGTCCGGCGATAGGGTTTTGGAGTTAGGCGGGGGTATTGGGCTGATTTCTACCGCTGCGGCACAACAAGATGGCGTTGGGCAAGTGACAACCATAGAGGCCAACCCCCGCATTATTCCGGTTATTCGTGAAACCCACCGTTTGAATGGGATCAGGGGCGTTGATTTGCGCAATGGCGTGGTTTCTTCTGGCTCTGGTGAAAATGTTGATTTTTACATTCGCAAAGATTTTTGGGCATCTTCGATGGAACCTGATTCAAGGGCATATGAAGCGGTTGAAAGCCTGCCTAATTTTGACATTCGCGATCTTGTAAGCGAGCTGAAGCCAACTGTGATCGTATGTGACATTGAAGGGGCCGAACTGGGCCTGTTTGATAAGGTTGATATGTCTGGTGTTCGAATGGTGATTTTGGAATTGCACCCAAAAGTTTATGGCCAAGAACAGATGGCGATGATTATCAACATGATGCTGCATAAAGGATTTACTATCATCCCAGAGAAAAAACCATCTTCGGTTTGGACCTTTGAACGGGTAGTGGCAAAAATTGAGCGGGCGCCAAGTGACCAATCAGCAGTAAAGCCACAACTTAATTTACCATATAAATCGTGGAATGCTGATAATCCGCGCGTTATGATTGCAACCTGTATGAAGGATGAGGGGCCATTCATTCTGGAATGGATTGCGTGGCATCAATCTATTGGCATTGATGACTTTGTGGTGTTTAGCAATGATTGTAGTGATGGCACAGATTTAATTCTGGATCGTCTGGATGAAATAGGACTGCTACAGCATTTACCAAACCCTGCTGTGCTAAGTGACAGGCCAGATTTTCAACCTTATGCGCTTGCCTATACGCCGCATCTGACGGCATTTAAGAAAGCGGATTTCTTTATTTCAATGGATGTGGATGAATTTATCAATATCAGGCATGGGAACGGTCACATTACTGACCTGTTAAAAGCAACAGGCCCGTTTGATGCATTGTCAATCAGTGAACTTAATCACGGCAGTAACCAAAAAGAGGAATACGAACGCGGGTTTGTAACCGATCTGTTTCCTATGCATCAGCGCGAGCGGCCTGGTAAACCCAGATCACAACGCGGTGTGAAAACGATCGTACGTTTGGGGCCTAAGTTGCAACAAATCCGCAATCACAGGCCAGACTTTTATCATAATCAGGGTCAAATTAATTGGGTCAATGGATCAGGTCAGGCAATCAGTGTTTTTGATGATGACGCGACGCAAAACGGGACGGATTGCAGGGACACGTACGATCATGTGGTGCTGGAACATTATCCGTTGCGGTCATTAAATTCATATCTTGTCAAAATGTTTCGCGGTGATGTTGTGGTTAAAGGCAAAATGGTATCGCAACGGTATTGGCGGATGCGCAACCGTCAAACGGATGCAACATCGGTGTTAGAGCGGCAACAGAAAAAATTTAAAGCGGCTTATGCGAAGTTGTTAAAAGATAAAGAACTGAAGTTACTACATGATGCGGCGTGTAAAGCGCATGAGGACAGGATTGCGCAACTGCTGCAAGACCCTGTGTTTTTGGAACGTAAAAAATGGGTATTTTCCGAGTGTTGGTAGGCGGGTTAAATGAGTAAGCTAAACCTTGTGATTATGGCGGGCCAAAGCAATATGGTTGGCTATAAAACGCGCATTGAAGATATAAATGCAGCATGGCGTAAACCTATTGATAATGCGTTTGTCTGGCAAAAAGGCGCATGGCAGCCGTTGCAGCCGGGTGGCGGGTATCAAAAGAAAGGTTTTGGGCTGGAACTGGCCTTTGCACATGATTTTTGTCAGGCAGAGGGTGAGCGGCTGGGTATTGTTAAGGTCGCAAAAAATGCGTCTTACCTGACAACTGACTGGAGCCCTGATCGTGAAAGCGGGTTATTCGACAATCTGGTAAATACTGTGCGTGCTGCGATGATGTCGGAAGAGGTGGTATTACGCGGCGTGCTGTGGGTGCAAGGTGAGGCAGATAGTATTACCGAGGCAGATGCAAAAGCCTATAAGGGTAATCTTGAAAGGTTTGTTGCCAGATTGCGTATGGCACTGGGGGCACCGCATTTGCCATTTATTGCAGCTATCGTGAACCCACCTGCGAACCTGTGCCCCCATTCTGGGCCTGTACGGGCGGCTATTCGTAAAAATCGTATAACGAACTATGCGACTGTAAAAACCTCTGGTCTGGCGAAAATTAGGGATGATTTACATTATTCGTATAGAGGGCTGAATAACCTGGGCAAACGTATGGCACAGGCAATGATCTCGTTTGATCCAGAGGCTTTGGGACTTAAGCAGCATGTTAAGTGGTTGTGGAATTCAGATCAGTATCAATGTTGGGTATCTGGACCTGGGAAGCCTGCGGATGTGGCGATTGTTTCAATGCCCTTTGCAGTGATAAACAGCGGGTTTGATGAAGTTGGGTTTGGGCAAGTCCCCTTTGAGAAAACCGGCAGGCTTGGGGTTTATATCCGATCTAATCGTTCCACATGGTTGCAAGATAAAGAGATTTTGGAAGTGGCGCAGGCTATTCGGGGGCATTTGGGTGCAAAGCAGCGAATTATTACCTATGGGGCCAGTATGGGGGCGTATGGCGCGCTTTTATTGTCAAAACAACTGAAGGCGGAAAAGGTGTTGGCGATTGCGCCGCAATATTCGATTGACCGCGCGGTTGTGCCGTTTGAAACACGCTGGAAACGTGCATTTAATCGCATTCAGACGTTTGTTCACAATATTGATGAGGAAATATCTCCGACAGCGCAAAAAATTGTATTTTTTGATCGGATGTCTGAGGATCGCAGGCAAATTGAGATGTTCAAAACCGACGAGACTTGGAATTTAGTTAATTTACCTTTTGCGTCGCACCAAGTTTTGCGGTTTTTACTAGAAACTGGCAGTCTGCCGATGGTATTGGCGGATATTGAGAATGGTGGGCCTGATATGGTTGAATTGGTTCGCACTGCGCGAAAAAAACGGCGGTTAAGCATCATTTACTGGATGACACTTACTTTTGTTTCTAGCTTGCGTAGGCCTGATTTGGCTGATTTTGCGGCAAAACAAGCGTTGTCATTGGGTGGGCCGAAGCGAAGGCTTAAGCCGTACCTTAAAAAGTCCTAAATCTAAGTGGGTTTTGATACCAGAACACGAACATAATTATGGGCTTCACGCAGGATTGTTAAAGTGCCGAGCGCGGCAAGAACTTGGCTTTGTTTTGAATAGGTGCGTTTGCGGATGTCGACAATGATATGCCCACCGGGATTAATTTTTTCCTTAAAATAAGGCATATAACTGTCTACAGGAAAATGAAAACCACAAGCCAGAAAGCTAACAGCAAGATCAACGGGACTTGTATCCATAATGTCGGTTTTTTCAGGATTTGACAGGGTTACGTCCGCAGACGGGATGCCATTTTTAGTTAATAACGCTTTGGCGATTGATAGGTTGGAATATGCCGAGGCTTTGTCTTCGAAGCCGAAGTGACGAATATCGTTTTGTTCAACGTCAATCAGGTGTATTTTTGAGTTATAGGTTTTAGCAGCAAATAAATCAAAAACAGCATAACCACATCCAATATCTGCTATGGTTTTAGGGGCTATTAGATCTAGAGTTGCGCGTAATTCAGCAAATTCATCACTGATAAATTGCACTGTTCGTTCAACAAGTACTGCCCCTTTTTCAGCGACAACAGCATCTAGTTCATCGCCTTGCCCGTTTGACCAGTTTTTTATCATACGGCCAGATTTGTGGACATCATAAAGAATTTCTGACCGTTGCAATATGAAGTTTAGGTAGTCGGCCGGGCCGAACATTGAATAATCAAGATTAGCTGGATTTATTTTAACTTGTTTCATGAGTTTATTTTCTAAATGCATCCGGGGCCGATTTGATGATCTTATCGCGGCATTCTTTGATGAATCTGGTTTCGATACGATACTTTCGTGACAAACTATCAAGTGAGACCTCTGCCCGTATTGCGTCTAGCCCAAGTTGTGCGCAAAATTCGGGGTCATTGGATTTTTCATGTGGCTTGAAAATTTTTGCGGGTATTGGGGCGGCACTTGGATCTATTGCGTGCTTATCAATCAGTTTATCCATGAAACTGCCACGCCTAGGCGTGTTGTTTTCTTTTTCTTCAAGGCGGGGCTTCATTCGACGCGCCCAAAAATGCACCCCATGAGTTTTTTCGGTCATTTGTTCTTCGGGGTTGAAACGGCTGATAATCATGTGATTACGGTGTTTAAAAGAGATCGGATAAAAGGTTTCTTGCGGATGTGCATGATCTATTTCACCAGTTTCTTTTAAGAAATAGGTAACAGAAGCGGGGCCGGTAAAACCCCAGTTTTGTTCTGTCATATGAACAGGTTTGCCCGCGTCTTTTTCCTGCTGCAGTTCAAGTTGTTGCCAAGGTGCCAGCCATGGGGCGATGGCGTATTGGTCTTTGAAAAACTCTAACAATGCGTTTAAAGTTTTTGAGTTTTTGGGCAGGCCAAGAACCGCGTTGCATACAAGGCCTGGCTTTTCCCAGCCAAAGACATACTTGGATTTGAAATTGAACGGGCGGTAGCAATATACATCTGCATCAACCCAGATTTTATCGGTTTTTTTCAGAAGTTGCAGCCGCCACATATCGGCATGTATTGCCGGGCTGCCTGTGCGGGCATGGCGGTACAGTGGTTTGGCGGGGAAAATATCGGCCGCATCGGCCGCATGAACACCATCGGGGATGTTATCAATGGGGGTGTAGCTGTATAAAGTTGTGTGATGCCCTGCGTCGGCAAAAGATTTCAGACAAAGCTGTTCTAGCCATGTAAGCCTGTCGCCAATCCAAAGACTTGCGATTTCCGGTAGTTTTGCCATGTATCACTTTGCCTGCTTGTTGTTTTTTGTAAATATTACAGGGGGTACAGGTTTTTTGCCAGTAAATAATACTGCGCACGCGTGTGGGAAGTTTAGGGAACAAGCACTTCGGTTATAAAAAAGCCTGCTTGGGTGCCTATGGATTGCGCACTTTTCCAGATTTGATTGGTTTTGTCGTCTACCCAATAGGTATTTACAAATGCACGGGTGTCATTTTTACAGTTTTCGGTGAATTTAGCTAATTCGAAGTCAATTTCAACGATGGTAATGGTTTCAATTTCACCGCGTTCTAATGTGCAGGCGTAATCAATTTCAGCGACCTGTTTGATTTTGGCAAGCTGTTGTTGTGTGCGTGTGTAAAATTTGGGTGCGTTTGTCTCTAAGAACATATCTTGGGTTGGAATTGAGGTGCCTTGTGATAACAGATCAAGCCCAAAACCACGTGTGGCGGTGATGATACCGTTATTATAAGTCACGCTCATTTTGATATTGTTAAGGTATGTTCTGTAGCTGCCATTTTCGGCGACTTGGGCAAACAGGGTTTTTACCCCAAGGGTTTGTGCGTTAATCCGCAACAGTGGTTTTTCTATATGCTGAATGGCAGCGCGTGTTAGGGCAGGGGGTGGAGCGGTAGGTGTTTCTTCGGCTTTTTTGGCTTCTTTGCGGGCTTTTAATGCGGCGATTAATGTTTCACGCATGTTAGAGCCGTCTTGTTTTGTACCGCAGCTAATGGCTGTTGCCAGAATTAAAATTATCCCAAGGAACAGTCGCATTAACGCCAGAACCGTGCCCAGCTATCTTCTAATTCTGTGCCATGATATTCACGCACTTTTTTATAAAGCTGATTATCAGAACGTAAACGAGAGCCAGCATCGGCACCAGAGCTGCCAAAGGCAATATCGTAGCTTGTGCGGCTTGGTGATTTCATGACCCAGTTAAGCGGGATTGTTACCCTAAAACCCTTTTTGGTGTTTTCTGCAACGTCTGCATTGGATTTTGTGGCAAATACGCCTGCTGACCAGCCATTTGAAAAACGTTTATCTATTGAGAATGTTGCCCCGTTATCACCTGCCAGATAGCGGCCGACATCTAACTGGGTAGAAACGCCACCATTAAATTCGGCGTAGGCAGAAACAAACCCTGTTGTGACGTCATAGTTTTGAAAACCAAGGGCATTGCCGAAGTCACGTTGTTTCACATGGCTGACTTCTACGCCCAAGCCCCAGTTTTGGGCGGCTGGTTTCCATAGAACTTCGCCTGAAATGCCGCCGAACATGCGTTCTAGATAGCCTGCGGAAACACGGCCATAAACCGATGGGGCTGCTTTGAACAGATAATCCAGTTTTAGAGTTTCAACCGCAGGATCGCCCCGTTCTAGATAGAGGCCCCTGTCAGAGCGTACATGTTGTAGCGTTGATGTAGAGGGTGTGTTGGTGGATACATTGCCAAACAGTTCTTTGGTTAAAGCACCGCTTGCTGAAAAGCCTGGTGAAATGTTCCAAATGCCAGTGGCGCGTGCGCGCACACTATATTGGTTTGATGAGGTAAGTTCATCATGGGTAAATTCTACATAAGGGCCGATTGACCATGAAAATTTAGGATACAGGCTTTGGTCATATTGCATTGTATCGCGAGTTTTTATCGGGTCTGAAATAACCGCATTGGCAAAGGATAATTTGGTGCCATTCGGGTGGTTTTCGTACGCTTCAAGATCTGTGCGGTTAAACGTGACCGAGGAAACCGGCAGGCCATCTACAACGGGTGTAAGTGTGAATGTGGTCACCGAGCTTGGTAACACATTTGCCATTGCGCGTGCGGCGCGGCCAAATGCTTGGGGGGTTACGTTGTAGCGGTTGTTGCGAAACCGCAATTCTGCGTGGGTGGGGGCAAGTGACAATGCCTCTACGCGCAGGCCGTCGGGGCGCAGGGCTTTGTTCAGGTATTTATGTGCTGTTTCATTTACGCCAGCGTCATTCAGCCAGCTTGCATCGGTATCATTTGGATTGTGCCGTTTAATGGGTGCAGGGGCAGACTCGTAGGATGGTGTGAAGTTCTTAATGTCAGCACTGGTGGCGCTGATACATAAACCTACAGAGCAGGCGGTTATGATACTTGTTTTAACTAATTTTACCATCGAACGTATTTCCAAAATTATATATGCAGATTATTTACACATCTTTAGGTAAATCGCTAGATGATTTTCAATTTATGGCGCGATTTTGGGTGCCAGATATAGAAAAAGCCCAATCAATAGATCAGGCTTTCAAAATTCGACGCTTAATGTAAATTAAGTACCGCTGCTACTGTCAGCAATTATGATGATGCCAGCAATAACCGCGGCAGCTGCAAGGAGTGAAACAAGTAGCCCTTCTCCGCCTTCTAGTGAGGATTTAGTGACGACAACTGTTTCTTCAGCCATCATTGGTGTCGCGATAAGTGCGAATGATGCTGTTAAGGCTAGCAATGATTTTTTCATAATATGAACTCCTATTTGATTCTCGCACTAAATATATTCAAAACTCTACGGAAACTCAACCGCGAAAATTATCAATGGATCGTTCTGGTGGTGACACCTGATATCGCACCAAATTGCTGTGACAGTTTTTTGGGAAGCCAGGTTTGTTTGATTGTACCAAATCCAGGCAAACCCGAAAGTATGCTGGATGTGCTGAGCGAACATTGGGCATAGGGTGCCGTACCATTGGCCATCACTGCGCGGATCGCCATTTCGGCCACTTCACGAGAGACGATAATTTCTTGCACAAGCACATGCGCTTTAAAGTCTTCGCGTGTGTGATAGTCAGTATAGAGATCGACCATTTGTGGGGTGATACCAAAAAGCACATCATGGCGCTCTGGCGTAAGTTCGTGATTGTATGATCCAGATGGATTAAAGATAACCCGTTGCGAGCCGTTGATCATTAGCGAGGTGTGTGCACCTTGACCCGTTTCGTTTTTAAAACTGGTCAAGAGGGTCAGCTTGGGCGGGCCATTATGCCGATAGACAGCTTTGGCCACCGCATCATCAGGTGCCCAAACCGATTTAGCACTACAGGCGCCAAGTGCCAAAACAGTACATAGTGCTAAAACCAAACTGCGCATATCTGTGCCCCCAACTGTCAGAAAATATCACTGTGGCTGTACAGAAAGCCATTGCCACAAAAAAACCCAATCAACAGACTGGGTTTTCAAGTTTTACGTGTGTAAAAGCTAAATTAGGTGCCGTTGCTAGAATTTAAACTAGCAATACCAATAATTGTAATTGCGATACCCGCAGCGATTAGCCCTGGTGTCAAACCTGCTGCTGGTCCTGCTGTTGATACTGTAACTGTTTCTTCAGCCATCATAGGTGTGGCTAAAAGTGCGATTGATGCGGTTAGTACGATCAATGATTTTTTCATAATGTAAACTCCAAATACATATCTAAGGGATTAATACCAAATAGATTCCAAAAATTCAAGCATTTATAGAATTAATTGATGAATAAAAACGTACCTGTTTTTATATGTATATTTTGGGTTATGTTTCTAAGCTATTTTGGATGCCAACATCATATGGAATTGGCAGATTATCGCATACTAATTCAGCTTTTGCACAGTAATAGTGCCTAAATCTGGATGTATCATCTGTGAAGATTTCCATATCGTGACAGTGTTGCGATCCACCCAATATTGGTTTTCAAAATAGGATATTTCACTTTGGCATTGCTCTAGATACTTGCCAGTGTTGTAATTTAGCCCAATAATATTGATGGTTTCTTGGCCTTCATAAGACATGATGCAAATGAACTGAGTCGTTTCCAACTGACTGTCCGTATTTAGGTAGCGAAACTTTCGGATGTATGTATTTTCTTTCGTGCGGTTAGCAAACATACTGCGTATTGAAATATTTGTACCTTGGGCCATTAGATCCAGCCCAAGACCCCGTGTTGCTGTAATTAGCCCCCTGTCTAAAGTCACCGTATAATTTGTGGGGGCTCTATAAGTGGTGTGTGTACCATTTTGGCCTGATTTTTGGATCAAGTTGTAAAGGCCAACCCTATCTAGTTTAACAAGTAACAGTTCAGCCTTACTATCAACAATCATCTGTCGGTTTAATGTTTCACCCTCTGCTTTTTTGGCGGTTTGAGGTGCTTTTTTCTTAGGTTTGACTTTAGCAAGAACTGCCTTACCAAGATTTTTGGCAACATTGTTATAGCCTACTTCGGTGCTTTTTTCAGAGCTACATGCGGCCAGCCCTAAAATACATGTGAATATTACCAGATTTTTCAAGATCATCTTAGGAATCCCCCCCAACCAGCGGCTAGGTTTTTCTGATGCAAATCACGTACTATCGGGTGCAACCTGTTTGGGATTTCCAAGCGGGCACCCCCATCTCTGGTTAGGGATGATAATGTTGTTGATCCGGTTGTGCGTGTCTGAGTGCCGATGAGGGTTTTTAAAGGAACTGTCACGCGGATACCCTTGTCAAAACTACCTTCGCCAAAATCTGCAGAGGATACATTTGTTAAGGTGACGTAAGCCCCAACTTCCCATCCATTCAGGAAGCGTCTGTTGACAGATAAAGTGCCGCCAACATCGCCAGCTAGGTAACGCCCAAGATCGACTTGAGTTGAGAAGCCATTATTAAAGTCGTAATACCCAGAGATATGACCGGTTGCGACTGAGTAGGGGCGAAACCCAAAAAGCTGTTCAAATTCGCGTTGTTTGACGTAATTTATTTCAGCACCAATACCCCAGTTTTGATTAGTTGGTTTCCAGAGCAATTCAGCACTTATGCCGCCAAAGTGACTTTCTAGATAGCCACCAGAAATACGGCCATAAAGATTGCTATGGGGCTTGAATAAATAATCAGCTTTCAAATGTTCAATCGCGGGGTCGCCACGTTCATTGTATATGCTGGATTCAGACCGCACTTTTGGCAGGTTTGAAGGTGAAATAGTGCCCTGTCCGTTATTGCCAACCACCTCTTTTATGACGGAACCTGAAAAAGACAGGCCGGGCCGTACGGTGTAAGTTCCTTGTAAACGCAGCCCAAGTTCAGCGCGAACTGGTTCAGCCGGATCAAAAAGAGAAACCCCAACATATGGTTTTAAAGCCCAAGAAAAATGTGGGTAATACGCATCAGAATTTTGCAAACCAGCGGGGGAAGGAACAGCGCCGTAAATTCTGGCGTTTTCCAGAATTTCTTCACTGCCATTTAAATTGAATTCACTGTCTTCTAAGGCTGATCTATCAAGTTTAACGGAAACGGCAGGAATGCCACCTTCCATCGGGGTAATCACTATTGTTTCAACCGATGCAGGCATTAAATTTGTCATTGCGCGTGCCGCCCGACCTATTGCCTGTGCAGGTGCTTGGTAACGTTGGTTTCTAATGCGCAGTTCTGCGTGGGTTCCATGCATGGCTAAGCCATCTACCCGAATACCTTGCGGTTTAAGGGTTGCATCTAATGCAGTTTGGAACGCCTTATTAATACCAGAAATATTTTCCCATGATGTATCATATGATGCGTCATCACTACGTCTAATAATGGGTGTAGGGGCTGGGCCTGTTACAGCCTTTATGCCAAGGTTATTAGGATTAATATTGGTATTCAGTTTTAAGCCCAGTTCTGAACCATGCATATAATACAGACCAATGCTTGATCTTTTCCCAACTTTGTAATCCAGCCCGAAATTGATTTGTGACTTCCTGTCAAACAAAGGGGGAAGTCCAGCGGTTCTAGCAGTAGTGCGTGTTTCCAAAGCATATTGATCGGCTGAATATTCAATTTTGAATGTTGCGGGTTTAATGGGTGTTTGCCATTCTAGGCCGGCAAAATATCCGACGGGGCCCCTAAACCAAGAACTAGCATTGGGTGTGCCGCCTGTTGCTGTTGAATTTGTATGTAACGTGTTGCTGTTGCTTAATCGGCCCCAACCAGCCCCGCCTGTTACTTTTAAATTAGGGCCAAGGGATGTGGTCGCAACAATGTATTCGCCAGCATATAATCCTGTACCCATAAAGTCACGCAAGCCAACAGTGACATCAATTAGGTGCTTATCTTTGGTTAACACTTGGTATGCAATATCAAAGCTACGGTCAAAAGTATCGCCACCTAATACACCTGTAGGCGCAAAAATATCCTTAATTTTTGTGTACCTAAAACTACCCGTCATGCGTGGTAAAATCTGAAATGAAATTGTTGTTTTTTGTGCTTTGGCAAAAGTTGATGTTGTCATAGACAGTTCAGCATCTGGCATCATTTCAGCGGTAGGCATGTCAATCAGGCCAGGGGCACCATACATGTTAATCGTCGTGCCAAATGTTGATTGCGCACCAAGGGGGATGGTTGTAACGGCAAACGCGCCTACAGCAATGCTGTAAAACAATTTGTTTGTCATGCAATCTGTCCCTTATTGATGTTCTGAATATGAGTGAATACACATAGAATTACTAGATATTAAGCAGATTTTATTTTATTTTATTTTGTGAGTCGCTAGTGTCGCACTTTGGCATCATTTTAAAAGGATTCCGAGCTATAAAATATTAATATTATAAAAGTGGATTTTACGATGACTAAACCCAACATTTTAATTTTCATGGTCGATCAGCTAAACGGTACATTATTTCCTGATGGGCCTGCTGATTGGCTGCACACGCCCAATTTGAAAAAGCTGGCGGAAAAATCAACACGGTTTCAAAATAGCTATACGGCGTCGCCTTTATGCGCACCTGGACGTGCTTCTTTCATGTCGGGGTTATTGCCATCGCGCAGTCGGGTTTATGACAATGCTGCTGAATTTGCTTCGGATATACCAACCTATGCGCATCATTTGCGCCGTGCTGGGTACCAAACCTGTCTGTCTGGCAAGATGCATTTTGTTGGGCCTGACCAGATGCATGGGTTTGAGGAACGTTTGACCACGGATATATATCCTGCCGATTTTGGCTGGACACCAGATTACCGCAAGCCCGGTGAACGGATAGACTGGTGGTATCACAATATGGGGTCTGTTCTGGGGGCGGGGGTTGCCGAAATTTCCAATCAGATGGAATACGATGATGAGGTTGCCTATAATGCAACACGTAAGGTTTACGATTTAGCGCGGGGCAAAGATGCGCGCCCGTGGTGTTTGACGGTTAGCTTTACCCATCCGCATGACCCTTATGTTGCGCGTAAGAAATATTGGGATCTGTATGAGGATTGCGCGCATTTGCTGCCAGATGTGCCTGCTATGGATTATGACGACCATGACAGTCATTCAAAACGGGTATTCGATGCAAATGATTGGCGCAGTTTTGATATTTCTGAAGACCAAGTAAAACGTGCGCGGCGAGCCTATTTTGCCAACATCAGTTATCTGGATGATAAAATAGGCGAGGTGATGGAGGCCTTAGAGGCCAGCCGACAAGACGCAACAATTTTGTTTGTATCTGACCATGGCGATATGCTGGGCGAACGCGGTCTTTGGTTTAAAATGTCGTTTTTTGAGGGCTCATCACGTGTGCCCTTGATGATTGCGTCACCTGATATGGAAGCGGGGCTGATAACCGCCCCTGTTTCTAATCTGGATGTAACGCCAACATTATGTGATTTGGCAGGTGTTTCAATAGATGAGGTTGCCCCGTGGGTAGAGGGGGAAAGTCTGGTACATTTGGGGCAGGGCGGGGAACGATTAAGCCCTGTTGCGATGGAATATGCAGCAGAGGCTTCTTATGCGCCAATGGTATCTTTGCGCTATGGCCCTTGGAAATATAATCGGTGTGCGTTGGATGCGGATCAGTTATTTAATCTTGAGGCCGATCCGCATGAGTTGGTTAATTTGGCGCAAATCCCTGCGCATAAAGGTACTTTGGATCAGTTGCGGGCAAAATCTGAGGCGCGTTGGGATTTGGATGCGTTTGATGCGGCTGTGCGTGAAAGTCAGGCGCGGCGTTGGGTGGTTTATGAAGCTTTGCGCAATGGTGAATATTTCCCGTGGGATTATCAGCCGCTGCAAAAAGCATCAGAACGCTATATGCGTAATCACATGAACTTAGATACGTTGGAAGACAGTCAAAGGTTTCCACGCGGGGAATAATGGAAAGCCTTAATTATCCAGCAATAACGTAATGACACGACGGGCTTCTTTGCGGGTGGTTGCAGGGTTTAAGGGTTGGCTTGTTTGGGTGGCTTCTAGCCAAACGCCATCCATATAGGATTGCAGTGCGCGCCTTGCGGTTTCACAGGTTTGGATGGGTAACAGGTTTTTCAGTTCAGCCCTGAAATGTGACTTTACGCGCGCGCGATTGATTTGGTGCAACCGTGACAGGCTTTCTGAATAAGGCGCGTGGGCCCAGAATTGGATCCAGACGCTGCATTGTGGATTGGTGAATAACGCATCATCAAAATTAGCATCAATTATTGCCATAAGCCGTGTGCGGGGGGTGGAAGCTTTCGCAAGGTTGGTAAGTGTTGCTTGTCTAAGGATACCTAATAGATACCGCATTGTGGCCTCCATTAGTTTTTCTTTACTGCCGAAATAATAGTTGATGCTGGCAGCAGCGGCATCTGCTTCGGCGGCAATTTCTGCCATTGTGACAGACGCAAAACCACGTTTGTGTATGGCCCTGATGGCGGCATTAATCAGCTCTTGATGGCGGATGTCACGTATTCGTTTTCTGGTCATAGCTATAGTGTACCTGCTGGCTATCGAGCTTCAACAGTATTATAGGAAATAAAACTTAAATGGCCATACAAGTTTTTGTTTGGTGATTTTATAAAGATCAGATATATGCCTTATACGTATGAACTGGCCATAGGCGGCCTAGAGGAGGGGAAATAATGACTTTCATATTATCTTTCGGAGTTTTGCTGGCATTTGCGCTGGTAATATTCTGCACCATCAAGTGGTGGAATGTTCGGTGTATTGGGGTCACACCCGTGCATTTGTTTACATTTATCGCAATTTTATTCACATCGGGGTTGGATGTGGGGCTTATCATGTTCCCGCTAACTGAATTTGGCGGATATGCGGAAGAGGCGGCGTATTCATTTACAAATCCATTGGCGATTGAGTTTGGCTTTTGGGGTTTTCTGATATGGGCGTTTTACTTTTTGACCGCATTTTATTTCTGCGTGATCGAACCGCGTGTAGGGTTCTTCAAGTTCACTATAGTGAAGCTTATTAACAACCTTGTAATCATTGGAACCTGTGCATTTACAGCAAGTTTGTTCTTGATTTACTTACCAGGTTACATCCCAGAAATCGGTGATGGGGAAACTGTTGTAGCAACATTCTATGTGATTGTGTTTGCGGTGATTTTAGCTGCAGCCTATTCAAGCACCGACATTAAATATGTACGCATCTTGAGTGTAGGTTCAACAGTGTTGTTTGCAGCGTTGATCGTAGGCATGTGGATTTATGCAGGTATGAGCCTTGGTGAGTTTGGGTCGACATTGGCTGGCATTGGCGGGTATTTTGGGAATATCCACAAGTTTGTTCTGCCATTAACAGATTATCATGAGTTCTATTTGTTCTGGTGGTTTGCATGGTCGATTATGATCGGTCAGTTCACGTCACGGTTTGTTGGCGGATTGAAAACGCAGCATCTGTTGTTAGCACTGCTTGTTATTCCATCCATTCCGTTGGCGACATGGTTCTCGGTTCTGTATTTCTATCATCTGAACGGAATTTCAACGACTGGCGCTGTGAATATGGCAATGATCGTTGTGGGCATTACCTTTGTTGTCAACTCGCTTGATAGTTTGATCCGGCTTTACACCGATAACTTGTCTTTGACGACAGAACGGTTTGGACGGGTTGTATATATTGCGGGTAATGTTGCGGTGTTGTTTGCCCTGACGCTTCTGTTCGAGAGTCAGTGGTTGCAAATCCAGTGGATTGGGGCGGTTGTTGTGGGCATCTATTTTGCCTGCTTAATGTTCATCGTCATCAAGAAGCGTTCAGAAGTTATGGCAATCACTTCATCACCAGAAGGTCGTGATCTTGATTTCCACAAAATCGATACGGTTCACTAATAGTGCCTCGCCCCTTCGGGGGCGAGTGCAACCAATTTGTCATTTAATATGACCGCTGCACTTTTGATATTAGGATTATAAAAACTTGGAAGCTGATTATGTAATTGTCGGGGCTGGTTCTGCGGGTTGTGCGATGGCGTATCGCCTATCTGAGGATGGCAAGCATTCTGTTTTGGTGATTGAGTATGGTGGTACTGATGTAGGGCCGTTTATTCAAATGCCAGCGGCACTATCGTATCCGATGAACATGCCGATGTATGATTGGGGGTACAGTTCAGAACCTGAACCCTATTTGGGGGGGCGCAGTTTAGTTACGCCGCGCGGCAAAGTCGTGGGCGGTTCTTCGTCGATAAACGGTATGGTTTATGTGCGTGGTCATGCAAATGATTTTGACCATTGGGAAGAAAGCGGCGCCAAAGGCTGGGCCTATAAAGATGTGCTGCCTTACTATAAACGCATGGAAAGTTGGAACAGTGGCGGGCATGGCGGCGATGCGTCATGGCGGGGTTCGGACGGGCCTTTGCATGTTACACGCGGCCCACGCAAAAACCCTTTGTATCAGGCTTTTGTCGATGCAGGCCGGCAAGCTGGTTATCAAATCACAGGTGATTATAACGGTGAGCAGCAAGAGGGTTTTGGCCCGATGGAACAAACCGTTTATAAAGGCCGGCGTTGGTCTGCGGCAAACGCTTATTTGCGCCCTGCCTTGAAGCGGGAAAATTGTACGCTGATTAAAGGGTTTGCGCAAAAGGTTGTGATTAAAGATGGTCGCGCGGTTGGTGTTGCGGTCAAACGTGGCGGTAAGGTTGAAACCATCCATGCGCGGCGTGAGGTGATTATTGCGGCGTCATCAATCAATTCCCCAAAGCTGTTGATGCTGTCAGGTATTGGCCCTGCGGCACATCTGGCAGAGCATGGCATTGATGTTGTCGCTGATCGTGCGGGTGTTGGGCAAAACCTGCAAGACCATTTGGAGCTGTATCTACAGATGGCGGCATCGCAACCAATCACTTTGTTTAAACATTGGAACTTGTTTTCCAAGGCACTGATCGGGGCGCAGTGGTTGTTTACCAAAACAGGATTGGGCGCGTCCAATCAATTTGAAAGTGCCGCGTTTATTCGGTCAAAAGCGGGCGTGGAATATCCTGACATTCAATACCATTTCCTGCCAATGGCTGTGCGATATGATGGTAAGGCTGCCGCAGAGGGGCATGGGTTTCAGGCCCATACTGGGCCGATGCGATCAACCTCTCGCGGGGCGGTTACTTTGCGTTCGGCAGATCCTAAAGATGCACCAAAAATATTATTTAACTATATGAGCCATGATGAGGACTGGGCTGATTTTCGCAACTGTATCCGTTTGACCCGTGAGATTTTTGCGCAAGAGGCATTCAAGCCCTTTGTTAAACATGAAATACAGCCAGGGGATGCTTTGCAGTCTGATGATGAACTAAACTGCTTTATCAAAGAACATGTGGAAAGTGCGTATCATCCGTGTGGCACTTGCAAGATGGGCGCAATAGACGACCCAATGGCGGTGGTTGACCCTGAATGTAGTGTCATCGGGGTTGATGGCTTGCGGGTGGCGGATAGCTCTATTTTTCCGCGCATAACAAACGGCAATCTGAACGGGCCATCTATTATGACAGGTGAGAAGGCTGCCGATCATATACTGGGGAAGACCATGCTGGCCCCGTCGAATGCACAGCCGTGGGAACATCCTGATTGGGCGACGCAACAAAGGTAACTTAAGTTTGAACAGCTTGTATTAAGGTTTATGTGTAAGTAACTATTAAGCAAGTTTCAAAATTAAGGTATTGGTACATGACGCAAACAGTTGAACAGGCTTGGGATATTTTGGCCGCAGATTGGCAACGGCTTCAATCACAACATTTGCGCGATATGTTTGCCAATGATCCCGACCGGTTTGATGGGTTTTCATTTAGTCTTGATGACTTGACGATTGATTTTTCCAAGGAACGGATTGATGCGGGTGCATTGGCGCATTTATTTGACTTGGCACGTGCGGCTGATGTTGAAGACAGTCGTGATGCTATGTTTGCAGGAAAACATATTAATACAACCGAAGACCGTGCGGTTTTACACGTCGCGCTGCGGGGATCACCCGATGATGGGTATCAGGCTGACGGGCAAGCCACGGCTGATTTGGTTGACCCTGTGCTAAGCGCATTTTTGCAATTTGCCGATGATGTGCGGGCAGGACAAGTGACCAATGCAAAGGGCGTGGCATTTAAGGATGTGATTAACATTGGCATCGGCGGTTCGGATTTGGGGCCTGTCATGGCGACGCGTGCGATGTCTAAATTTTCTGGCGAAGGGCCGAATGTTTATTTTGTATCGAACGTGGATGGGGCGCATTTGCGCGATGCTACGCGTGATCTAAACCCTGAAACCACATTGTTTTTAATCGCATCTAAATCGTTCACGACACAGGAAACCATGATTAATGCGCAAGCGGCGAAAGTGTGGGTTGAAAATTCTATCGGGGTTGAAGCGTCAAAAGCGCATTTTGCAGCCGTTTCCACCAATCTTGACGCGACAAGTGCATTTGGCATCGCACCTGAACGTGTTTTTGGTTTTTGGGATTGGGTTGGTGGGCGTTATTCACTAACTTCGTCCATCGGCTTGTCATTGGCGATTGCAATCGGCAGTGAAAATTTTCGCGCTTTTCTGGATGGGTTTCGCGATATGGATCAACATTTCAAGAACACGCCTTTAGAGCGGAACTTGCCAGTTTTGCTGGCCCTAGTCGGTATTTGGCGGCGCAATATTATGGGTTGTGCAACTGTAGCCTTGATCCCTTATAATCAACGGCTGGAAAACTTTTCATCCTATTTGCAGCAAATGGACATGGAAAGTAACGGCAAACGTGTCACTAAAGATGGCGCAGAGGTTGCAACAAAAACAGGGCCGGTAATCTGGGGGGATGCAGGCACAAATGCGCAGCATTCATTTTTTCAGTTAATCCACCAAGGCACGGATATTGTGCCGATCGATTTTATGATTACCGCACAACCGACATCATATCTGGTGGAACAACATGATCTTTTAACCGCAAATTTCCTAGCGCAATCACACGCGCTTGCATTTGGGAAAACTGCACAGGAAGTGCGCGATGAATTGTTGGTGGCGGGGGATGACCCTGCAACAGTTGAAGCGCTTGTCCCGCATCGAACTTTTCCGGGCAATAGGCCAAGTACTTCTATTTTATATAGCAGCCTGACACCGTATAGCCTGGGGCGGTTGATAGCACTTTATGAACATAAAGTCTTTGTGCAAGGTGTGATTTGGAATGTGAATTCATTTGACCAATGGGGCGTTGAATTGGGTAAGGTAATGGCCAATCAACTGGCCCCTATGCTGGACGACGGGGCTGATCTATCGGGTCTTAATTCATCGACCAGAGGTTTGATCGAAAATATACATGCATTAAAATAAGATTGACTCTTTTGTCGAAAAAAAGCGTTCTGTCGCGGATGAAGTTAAAGATAGATACAACAAAAAGCCAAATACACGTCAAGAAGCCACTGTTTTTATTTGTAGCAGCGTGCATGATTTTGGCAGTATTGTTTTATGGTGCCACATCGGTTTTTCGCACATTGGAATTAAGCCAATCCGAAGCAAAACTATCGCTATATGAGACAACCATAGAAAATGAGTTGCGCCGTTTGGATTACCTTCCTGTTGTTGTTGCAGACAAGTTGGATGTGTTTAATGCGGTACGGTATTCCCCTTCAGAGGATTTGAATCAGGAGTTGCTAAATTTATCGCGCGATGCGCGGGCCGAGGCTATTTATATTATGAATGCGCAAGGCGTGACTATTGCGACATCAAATTTTAAAGACACTCCGAATTTTATGGGTAAGAATTATGGCTTTCGACCCTATTTCAAGAAAGCGATGCAGGGGCAGCGCGCAGGGCTGTTTGCTATCGGGGTTACGACGTTGCGGCCCGGTTATTTTTTATCGGCGCCAATTTTTGATTTGGGGAAACCCATCGGTGTGGCGGTTGTGAAGCTTGATCTGACCAGCCTTACAAATACGTTAGAGCAAACCAATGAAATGATTTTTGTGTCTAATTCGGATGATGTAATTGTTTTATCGTCGCGTCCTGTGTGGCGGTATCGTGCATTGCGCGAATTTACAGATATTGAGCGAAAGAAGATTGATAAAAAACGCCAATTTGACACGCAGGATTTAAGTTTTCTTGATTGGGATGTTAGGTCTGACAATGTTGCATTTTTAGGCGGGCGAGAATTTTTATCATTGGAGGTGGCATTAAAAGCCCCTGCGTGGACGGTACATTATCTAGGGGATACCAGCCCAATCCGTGAACGCGCTTTGTTGGTTGTCGCGGTGACAGCTGGATTAATGGCACTTTCCGCACTTGCATTTTTGCTGATGCGGTCAGGTCGTTTGCGCCGTGCTTTATCTGCGTCACAAGAAGATCGCAAACGGCTGCAACGTGAAATAGAAGTGCGCAGGCAGGCCGAACGCCGCCTTACGCATGCGCAAGAAGAGTTAAAACGTAGCAGTAAATTGGCGGCATTAGGACAATTAGCGGCATCTGTAACACATGAGTTAGGCCAACCGATTTCAGCGATGAAAAACTATTTGGCCGCAGAAGAAATCGCAGGTGATGCACCGCAAAGCGGGCTGGGGCGGCAACTATCACAGATTGTGGTGAGGATGGAAAACATCACAAAACAGTTGCGATTTTTTGCCAGCGACCGTGGTGAGGATATGGCACCTGTAATATTACAAAATGTTGTGCGCGGTGCGTTGGGTTTGTTTAAACATGATTTTGAAGAGACGACTATCAAGCAGATTACACAGATGCCTACCCACGATATTTTAGTTTTTGGAAATCAACAAAGGCTTGAGCAAGTTATCATCAACGTTATTCGCAATGCTATTATGGCCATAGAGGATAGGCCAAAGCGCCGCATTATGATTGATCTTTCAGAAACGGGCGGCAAAGCTGTTTTAAGTGTTATTGATACGGGTGCGGGTTTAGGTGGGCAAACTATAGAGCAACTGTCAGAACCTTTTCACACAACGCGGTCTTCGGGTGTTGGTATGGGGCTTGGGCTTGCGATTTCGGCATCAATCATTCAAGAACATGGCGGTAGTTTAACTGCAAAAGATGTGCAAACAGGGGGTGCAGAATTTATTATTACTTTAGATGTTTTGCAAAATGGCAGTTGAAATGATGGATCAAGCATCAAAATTTCATGTGGTGATTATTGATGACGACAAAGAGATGCGTCAGTCTTTGGTGCATCTTTTGTCGCGTACAGGCTGGCTGGTAAGTGAACTGTCTACCGCTGAAGGGGCTGAACAGAAGATAGGGGAAATTCAACCTGATGTGATTTTATCTGATGTTAGGATGCCGCGCCGATCGGGTTTAGAATTACTACAAAGCCTGCAAGGCCAGAATGCACCACCGATGGTGATGATTTCAGCGCATGGTGATATTCCCATGGCGGTAGAAGCTATACAAGACGGGGCTTATGGGTTTTTGGAAAAACCGTTTGATCCGCGCCGCCTGTTAGGAATTTTGGAACATGCAGCGAAGCAACATAGATTGCAGGTAAATACGGATCGGTTGCGCGAACGGTTATCAGCACAAGCTGGCTTGAACAGGGTTTTGTTGGGTGACACGGATGTGGTGAAACGGTTGCGCGATGACATAGTGGATTATGCAGGCCTTGATATTAATGTGATGATTTTGGGTGCAACAGGTACTGGCAAAGAGTTGGTGGCAAATGCATTGCACAATCTTTCAGAGCGGTCAGATAAAGCTTTTTTGCCTGTTAACTGTGCCACATTAAATCTTGAGCGATTTGATGCAATTTTTGCAAAAGCCAATGGCGGCACATTGTTTTTGGATGAATTTACGGCGGCACCCATTGACGTGCAGGCAATGTTATTGCGGATTGTCGATACACAAGAAGTTACCTCTGCTATTACAGGGGATCAGGTGCGGCTGGATGTGCGATTTATTTCTGCCACGAATGAAAATATTGATGCAGCACTTGATGAAGGTGTGTTGCGTAAAGATTTGTATCATCGGTTGAATACAGTGATTTTAGAGCTACCAAGTTTGCAAGACCGTAAAGACGATATTGCATTGTTGTTTGAACACTTCATCGGGCGCCATGCTGAAGTTTATGAAATTGATCCGCCCCAGCAGACCGCGGCAGATTTATCTGCATTGCTGTCCCATGATTGGGCTGGAAATGTGCGTGAGCTACGCAATGTGGCGGAACGGTGTGTGTTGGCGGCAAGGCGCGGGCATGGCTCTGTGATGGATGCTTTACGCATTGTGGACGACAGTGATGATATGCCTGAAAATCTTCGTGGCGCTATGGCTGCGTTTGAAAAGCAACTGATCGGGCGCGCCATTCAGGCGCATCGCGGACGCATGGATGATACGGCCGATGCTTTAGGCATAGGGCGGCGTACCTTGAATGAGAAAATTGTTAAGCTTGGGCTGGATAAGGAAAAGTTACTTTAGATGCAGCCTGCGGAAATCCGCAGGGCAGGGCGGTTTGAGGGTACAAAAATACTCATACTCAAAGCATGCACTGTTAGTGTAGCTTGTGCTTATGGGTCGATTCCCCCCTTGGGAATCGTATTGGATTTTCTGGGAGAAAAACATGAAATTTAATTTTAAAATGATCGCTATGGCCACAGTGGCAACGGCTTTTGCTGGTGAAGCTTTGGCTGTTGAATGGAACGTGTCCCTTTGGGGAAAACGCCGTGCGTTTACCGAGCATGTTGAAAAAATGGCTGAATTGGTTTCTGCAAAAACCAATGGTGAATTTACGATGAACATTTCTTATGGCGGTCTGTCTAAGAATAAAGAAAACCTTGATGGTATTTCTATCGGTGCATTTGAAATGGCGCAGTTCTGTGCCGGTTATCACCGCGATAAAAACCCGTCTATCACAGTGCTTGAGCTGCCATTCTTGGGCGTGTCTTCACTAGAAGAAGAACGCACAATCAGCCAAGCTGTATATAACCACCCTGCTGTTGTTGCAGATCTGGCGCGTTGGAATGCAACTTTGTTGATGCCGTCACCATTGCCACAATATAATCTTGTGGGTGTGGGCGATGCGCCTAAAACCCTAGCTGATTTTACTGGTATGGCCGTGCGTGCAACGGGCGGTGTTGGTAAAGCAATGGGGGCTGTTGGTGCTGTGCCGACATCTATGTCAGCAACAGAAGTACGCCAAGCATTGGACAGCGGTGTTGTTAAAGCGGTGGCTTTTGCACCACACGCGCACATGTCATATGGCACTATTGAAACTGGCAAGTGGTGGACAACTAACTTGAACCCAGGCACCGTGAATTGCCCAGTTGTGGCAAATACGGATGCGTTGAATGAATTGTCTGACGCACATCGTGCAGCGTTGTTGGGTTCTATTGACGAGTCGTTGGATCATTACATCAGTGCTTACAATGGTAAGACAATGGATGCTTGGGGCCCTAAACTGACTGAAAAAGGTATTGTTTCTGTAACTTACGAAGGTGATGAGCTGGCTGCATTTAAAGATGCGGTTGCTGGCCCTGCGGCGGCTTCTTGGATTTCAGATATGAATGCCAAAGGCCTGCCAGCACAGGAACTTTATGATCTTGTGACAGGTATGGTAGGCAAATAAGCCTAGCAATTTGAGTGATAACGGTTGTCGCGCAAATTTGTGCGGCAACCTTTTTTAAAGGGGGCGGGTTATGGCCGGGAAATCTTCGGTTCTTCAGGATGACAGTTTATTAAGTAGGTTAGATCGTAAGCTTTATCGCTTTGAGGGCTGGCTTGCATTGTTAAGCGGTTTGGCGGTTTTTTCACTGATGCTACTTGCTGTGGTGTCGGTCACTGGGCGACATTCCATCAACCAACCACTGCCAGGCTATGTAGACTGGATTGAACAAGCTATGCCGTTAATTGCGTTCATGGGGGTTGCTTACACCCAACGGGATGGCGGGCATATACGCATGGATATTGTTGTGGGTGCTTTGCGCGGGCGCTTGTTATGGGGTGCAGAATTTATCACCGTGTTCTTAATGCTGGTGGTGATGATCCTGATTACGTGGGGCGCATGGGCACATTTTGGACGCAGCTTTGATTTTGCCGCACCGTTATGGAGCCGTGACAGTTCTATGGATATTGCCCTGCCACTATGGCCTGCAAAGCTGTTGGCGCCGATTGCCTTTGGTACTTTGTGTGCAAGGTTTTCTTTGCAACTGGTTGCTTATGGCCGTGCATTTATTCGAAATGAAACCTCTCCTATTGCGGTGCCGTTAATTGAAACGGCAGCAGAGCAAGCGTTGAGAGAAGCCGAACATGTGTCGGGTTAAAAAAGGTTAGAGATTATGGAACCTATTGATATTGGTATCGTCGTTAGTGCAGGGATGCTTGCACTTGTTGTTTTAGGAATGCGCGTTGCTTTTGCCGCCGCGATGGCAGGTGTTGTCGGGCTGATATGGATATTTTGGGCAAAGTTCGGGTATGCGCCTGATAAATTTTTGAAGGCTTTGACGATTGCCGCTAAAACAGCGGGGCAGGTGCCGCATTCCAAAGTGTCATCACAAGCTTTATCGTTGATACCGACGTTTATTCTTATCGGGTATCTGGCTTATTATGCAGGGCTGACCAAGGCTTTGTTTGAGGCGGCAAAACGCTGGGTGGCGTGGTTGCCAGGTGGTCTGGCTGTTTCAACAATTTTTGCCACGGCGGGTTTTGCAGCAGTGTCTGGGGCGTCGGTTGCGACAGCGGCGGTGTTCGCGCGTATTGCCATCCCTGAGATGTTAAAAATCGGCTATGACAAACGCTTTGCGGCGGGTGTTGTGGCAGCAGCGGGAACATTGGCATCATTGATCCCACCCTCTGCCATTCTGGTGATTTATGCGATTATTGTAGAACAAGATGTGGGTATGCTGCTTTTGGCAGGCTTTATTCCGGGTGCATTTTCCGCATTGGTCTATGCAACATTGATTGTCGGTATGGCGCTGATTTATAAAAACCTAGGCCCGCCCGTTACTGGGTATACTTGGAAAGAACGATTTGTGTCTTTACCACCAGCGGCGCCTATTTTTATCGTCATCGCGGTGATTATCCTGTTTGTCTACAACCCGTTTGGTGGGGATGCATGGGGTACGCCCACTGAAGGTGGTGCTATTGGTGCTTTCGTCGTGTTCTGTATGGCAGTTTATAAAGGCATGCGCTGGCCGCAGCTAAAAGATGCGCTAATGGAAACAGCCAAACTGGCGGTGATGATTTTCACAATCATTTGGGGTGTGCTGATTTATGTGCGTTTTCTGGGTTTTGCCAATCTGCCGCAAGCATTTTCCGAATGGATCACGTCGCTTGATCAAAGCCCGATGCTGACGCTTGTGTTGATCTTGCTGGCCTATGCGGTGCTGGGCATGTTCATGGATGCGATCGGGATGTTGTTGCTGACTTTGCCAATTACCTATCCTGCTGTGATGGCGTTGAATGGTGGTGAGTTTGTTACGGCCGCCGACAGTGCCTTTGGCATGAGCGGCCCACTTGCAGGGGTTTGGTTTGGGATATTGGTGGTCAAAATGGCGGAGTTTTGCCTGATTACACCGCCCATAGGGTTGAACTGTTTTGTTGTGGCTGGCGTGCGCGAAGATTTAAGCGTGCAAGATGTGTTCAAGGGCGTGACCCCGTTCTTTATTGCAGACGCTTTCACCATCGCACTTCTGGTAGCATTCCCGTCTATCGTACTTTGGCTACCCCGTTTGGCGAGTTAAGCGCACGACATTTGAGACGACAAACAACAGGGCTGCCACACAAACGATTGTTGGCCCTGTTGGTGTATCCCACAGTTTTGAAGTTAACAGACCCGTTATGGCAGAAAAGGCCCCAATGCATGTGGCAATAACGGCCATGGTTTCGGGGGTTCGACTGAAGGGCCTTGCGGTGGCGGCTGGTATGATTAACAAAGCGGTGATTAACAAGATGCCAGTGATTTTGATGGCAACGGCGATAATCACGGCAAGTGCCAGTGTTAAAATCAACTGTTCGCGTTTGGGGTTGATGCCACAGGCATGTGCAAGATCTTCATTCAAAGTGGCGGTTAGCAGGGCTGACCAACGCCATGTGACTAAGGCAAGCATACTGATTGCCCCAACCCAGATGATGATCAGATCTTTGCCTGTGACAGCGGATATGTCGCCGAACAGGTAATCGTGCAAATCTATATCAACGCCCTTGATAAACGATATTGCAACCAGACCTACGGCCAGTGCAGAATGGGCCATGACACCCAGTAATGTGTCCATTGTGTAGCCGCGCCCAGTAAGGGATGAAACCACAAGGGCCATAATCAAGGTCACGCATAAAATACCGATAAAAATATTAGTGGACAACACCAGTGAAATGGCGATGCCAAGGATGGCGGCATGTGCTGTTGCATCACCAAAGTAAGCCATGCGCCGCCAGACCACAAAACAACCGATGGGGGCAGTGGCAATGGCAACGCCAAGGCCTGTTAATAGGGCGGGTATCAAGAAAGTGCTAAACATGGTCTTTGCCTTCATGGTGGGAATGAGTGCAGCCATCGTGATCGTGGCTGTGATTATGATCGTGGCGATAAAGGGCAAGGGCACCTTGGGTGCCAGTGCCAAATAGCGCGCGGTATTCGGGGGTAGAGGCCACCACATCAGGGGTGCCGTGACAACAGATATGACCATTTAGGCAGATCACCCTGTCAGACGCGCTCATCACCACATGTAATTCATGGCTGACCATCAGGATGGCACAACCCAGTTTGGTGCGCAGGGTTTCGATGAGGCGGTAGAAGGTGGCAGAACCCAGTTGATCTAGGCCTTGGGTGGCTTCATCAAGGATCAGTAAATCGGGCTTGTGTAAAATAGCGCGGGCCAGCATGACACGTTGAAATTGCCCACCCGACAGGGTTGTCATTTGCTGGTCTTCAATATCGTGCAGGCCGACCAATGCTAGTGTTTCTGTGATTGTTGTCGCGTCGCCGCGATAAGGCAGGCGCATGAACC
>OJDV01000057.1_pt1 | contig 85665 bp, 75 predicted proteins | sample 1592911 | NCBI WGS metagenome assembly OJDV01 (sample SAMN05416860, study PRJEB24817) | seawater metagenome | isolation source: Sea water | place: Canada:Atlantic | collected 2013-11
GATGGCTGCGCCTTTTTGAAAGAGCGATATGCTGACAGGAACTGTGCTTTGGTACGATGCCAAAAAGGGCATCGGATTCATTAAACCCGATACTGAAGAAAATGATGTGTTTGTACATATGAAGGCTTTAAAAGCCTCTGGTATGAAAGATTTGGCTGAAGGCCATCGTATATCATTTTACATTCAAACCGATGTTGAAACAGGCCGCAAGGCAGGTTCAAACTTTGAACTACTAACGGGTGAAGAACCGCGCCCTCGACCAAAAAAGAAAACACCAAAAGAAAAAGCCGTAGAAGCAAAAATCAAGGAAGAAACGCCAATTAGTGACGCGTCAGCATTTGACGCATTGGGTCTTGACCCATTATTGGTAAAATCTTTATCTTTTCTGGGGTATACAACCCCTACCCCAATTCAAAGCCAAGCAATCCCTGCAGCCTTAAACGGTCGTGATATAGTAGGATTGGCACAAACTGGAACAGGCAAAACTGCCGCTTTTTCCTTGCCAATTTTACACCGCCTTTTGAAAGACCCGATTGAACGCAAAGGTCGTTCAACACGTGTTTTAATCCTGACGCCTACACGTGAATTAGCAATGCAAATTCATAAAAACCTGCGGGACATGGGGAAAAAACTGCCCCTAGATTTCGCAGTTGCCATTGGCGGCGCGCCCATTCGTAAGCAAATGCAGGCACTTGCACGTGGCGTAGATATATTGGTGGCAACACCTGGCCGTCTAGAAGATTTGGTAGATCAGCGCGCACTGCGCCTAGATCAAACAAATTACATTGTTCTGGATGAGGCTGACCAGATGATGGATATTGGCTTTATGCCAGCAATCAAACGGATTTTACCAAAATTGGCAGAAGACCGTCAAACCTTATTGTTTTCTGCCACCATGCCAAAATTGATCCGTGAGTTGGCCGATAACCATTTGAAAGATCCGATTAACGTCGCAGTTGCCCCAGAAAATACAACCGCAGAAAAAGTTACGCAAAAACTAATGCACCTTGTCAAAATGAATAAAGGTCTGGCATTGGAACGTATTGTTAAACAAAACCTTGGTAAACGGGTTTTGGTTTTTTCTCGAACTAAACACGGCTCTGATAAACTGGTTAAGTGGTTGGGAACCCAAGATATAAAATCTGATGCAATTCATGGTAATAAGTCCCAAGGCCAACGTCAGCGCGCTTTGGAAGATTTCCGCAAAAACAAAACTGCCGTATTAATTGCGACCGATATAGCCGCGCGTGGCATTGATATTCCGGGAATTGAGATTGTTATTAACTACGACCTGCCAAATGTTCCTGAATCATATGTACACCGTATTGGTCGTACTGCACGTGCTGGTGCTTCTGGCCGCGCGATTTCATTTTGCGCGCCAGATGAGCAAAAACAACTGCGTGACATCGAAAGGTTAATCAAAAAACCGATCCCAGTTGCCCATCTTGAAGGCTTGACCGCCGCGATCATTCCAATGGAAGAAAAGCCCGAAGGGCGTAAAGGCCGTGCAAGACCAAATCCAAACCGCAAGTTTGGCGGTGGTGGTGGTAAAGGCAAAGGTAGAAGTGGGTCAAGAAAGCGTAATTAAATTGTTCATTGCACTGTTTGCCATCAAAGATATTATGGTGGCATAACTACTAATGATCGGAACCTTAAATATGCAAAGACTTACAATATTAATCACCGCACTTACACTATCTTTACCTATGATGCCTGCCTTCGCAGATGGTACGGCCGCAATAAAAGCCCGCCAAGGTATGATGCAACTATACGCGTTTAACCTAGGTATTTTGGGCAACATGGCTAAAGGTGCCACCGAATATGATGCCAAAGCTGCATCTATTGCCGCAGCCAACCTGCTTGCAAGCGCATCACTAGATCAAAGTGCTATGTGGCCTGCAGGTACGGACACATTTGAAATGGAAGGCAAAACGGGTGCAAAACCGGAAATGTGGTCAACCTACCCTGCTGTTCTTGATAATGTGAACCAACTTGTAGCAGCTGCAACGGCTATGAATGCAGTAGCTGGTACGGATTTAGCAAGCTTAAAAGGTGCTATGGGTACTGTAGGCGGATCATGTGGCGCGTGCCATAAGTTATATCGCCAAAAAGACTAAAGCCGCTTATATAAACATTTATTAAGAACCCTTTTGGGTTCTTAATAACCTATTTTGCCAAAGTTTTATTTCTGGCATCTCTTAATTGTGCAAAATCATCGCCCGCATGATAGCTAGATCGTGTAAGCGGTGTAGCCGATACCATCAAAAAACCTTTGCCATAAGCCGCTTTTTCATAGGCCGCAAACTCTTCAGGGGTAACAAAGCGATCAAGTACATGGTGCTTTGGGGTTGGTTGCAAATACTGACCGATGGTCAAAAAATCGATGTCTGCGGCGCGCATATCATCCATCACCTGCATTACGGCTTGGCGATCTTCACCCAACCCCACCATCATACCTGATTTGGTAAACATCGATGGATCAAGTTCTTTGACACGTTGTAGCAAGCGTAAACTGTGAAAATATCGCGCGCCCGGGCGCACTTCTGGGTACAGGCCCGGTACAGTTTCCAAATTATGGTTAAACACATCGGGCTTTGCAGCCACAACGGTTTCTAAAGCGGAGGCATCACATTTTATAAAATCCGGTGTCAGAATTTCAATCGTAGTATTTGGTGATTGCCGCCTAATTGCGCGAATGGTTTGGGCAAAATGTTCAGCACCACCATCTTTTACATCATCGCGATCAACCGAAGTTATTACAACATGGTTCAAACCTAATTTCTTAACCGCATCCGCCACACGACCTGGTTCAAACACATCCAGACTTTCAGGTGGTTTACCCGTCGCAATATTGCAAAACGTACAGGCCCGCGTACAAACTTCGCCCATAATCATCATCGTAGCATGGCCTTGCGACCAACATTCGCCCACATTCGGGCAACCTGCCTGCTCGCATACTGTCACAAGGTTGTTGTCGCGCATAATTTTACGGGTATTTGCATAACCGGGACCACCAGGTGCCTTAACCCTTATCCAGCTTGGCTTTTTGGGCTGCGCATTATCTGGTTTATGCGCTTTTTCAGGGTGCCGTTCGGCTGGTATATTTAGATCACGCATGAAAAAATCCTTTGTTCAACTTAATATAGCCTTCGAAACCAATATTGTCCCTAGATATTTATACCTATTCTAACAAAAATTAAAACGCGATATTACTAACTTTCATGATTCAAAGTGCTATTATTTCAGAAGATTGGATTGCCTTTCAGTGAAAATTTACCTTATCTATAAAGCAGCAAAATGATGCAGCCATGATTGGAGATAGATATGGTAAAAACCTCTACAGAAAATGCGGGCAAATGCCCTGTAATGCACGCAGCAACCACTAACGCGCGTGCTGGCGGTACTTCTAATCAAGAATGGTGGCCGAATCAACTGAACTTAAAAATCCTTAATCAGAACACTCCAACGACTGATCCAATGTGCGCTGCGTTCAATTATGCTGACGCGTTTAAATCACTTGATTTGGAAGCCGTTAAAAAAGACATCTTTGCATTGATGACAGACAGCCAAGATTGGTGGCCTGCTGACTACGGCCATTACGGGCCGTTATTTATCCGCATGGCGTGGCACAGTGCAGGCACATACCGTACAGCAGATGGCCGTGGTGGTGCATCTTCAGGTTCACAACGTTTTGCCCCCCTTAACAGCTGGCCGGATAATGGGAATTTAGACAAATCACGCAGATTACTTTGGCCTGTCAAACAAAAGTATGGCACTAAAATTTCATGGGCTGACCTGATGATTTTGGCAGGGAATTGTGCTTTGGAATCTATGGGTTTTGAAACATTCGGTTTTGCTGGTGGGCGTGTAGACGTTTGGGAACCCGAAGAAGATATTTATTGGGGCACTGAAACGGAATGGTTAGGCGACAAACGCTATTCTGGCGAACGTGACCTAGAAAACCCACTAGCCGCTGTACAGATGGGCTTGATTTACGTGAACCCAGAAGGGCCAAACGGCAACCCCGATCCAGTTGCGTCAGGTCTGGATATTCGTGATACTTTTGGCCGTATGGCAATGAATGACGAAGAAACCGTCGCCCTTGTTGCTGGGGGACATACATTTGGCAAGGCCCACGGTGCGGGTGACCCTGCACTTGTTGGTGCAGAACCAGAAGCGGCAGGTATCGAAGAACAAGGCTTTGGTTGGAAAAATGACTTTGGCAGTGGCAAAGGCGTTCACACCACAACAAGTGGTGTCGAAGGTGCTTGGACAGCTACACCAACGAAATGGGATAACAGTTTCTTTGACACCCTGTTTGGTTATGAATGGGAACTGACTAAAAGCCCCGCAGGTGCGCAACAATGGGAAGCAATAGGTGCCGAGGGAACTGTACCAGACGCACATGACCCAGCACGCAGTCATGCACCAATGATGACCACGGCAGATATGGCACTTCGTATGGACCCTATCTATGAGCCTATCTCACGTCGGTTCCACGAGAATCCAGATCAATTTGCGGATGCTTTTGCGCGTGCATGGTACAAATTAACCCACCGAGATATGGGGCCGCGTTCACGCTATTTAGGATCGGAAGTTCCTGAAGAAACCCTAATCTGGCAAGACCCAATTCCCGAAGTGACAAATGACTTGGTAGATACAAATGACATCACGGCACTAAAAGGTAAAATCTTTGCATCAGGCCTTTCCATCTCGGAATTGGTCGGCACAGCTTGGGCTTCTGCGGCAACGTTCCGTGGTTCTGATAAACGCGGTGGTGCGAATGGCGCACGTATTCGTCTTGCGCCACAAAAAGATTGGGAAGTGAACCAGCCAGCACAATTAGCTGGTATCTTGAATACTCTTGAAGCAATACAAACTGATTTCAATGCGGCACAGTCTGGCGGTAAATCTGTTTCACTTGCAGATGTAATCGTATTGGCAGGTAGTGCAGCCGTTGAACAAGCTGCAAAAAACGCAGGCCACGATGTAGAAGTTGCCTTTACGCCTGGTCGCGGCGATGCATCTCAAGAACAAACGGATGTAGAGTCTGTGGCTATGTTAGAACCTACGGCTGATGGCTTTCGTAACCACCTTAAAACCGAATATACTGTTTCAGCAGAAGAGTTGTTGGTGGATCGGGCACAGTTGTTAACACTGAGCGCCCCAGAAATGACAGTTCTTGTTGGTGGTATGCGTGTATTGAACGCAAATACTGGCCAATCACCGCACGGTGTGTTCACTTCAAACCCAGAGGCATTAAGCAATGATTTCTTTGTTAACTTGATGGATATGCAAACCACATGGGCACCTTCATCAGACAATAATAATGTATATGAGGGGCGTGACCGCACTACTGATAAAGTAAAGTGGACTGGCACGCGCGTTGATCTGGTGTTTGGTTCAAACTCTGTTCTACGTGCAATCGCAGAGGTTTATGCATGTGACGACGCAAAAGAAACATTTGTGCACGATTTTATAGCAGCATGGACAAAGGTAATGAACCTAGATCGTTTTGACCTTGCTTGACTTTAAGCAATAAGCATTATTGCCTATCATACTTATATAAATGGGCTGCCCAAGGGTGGCCCTTTTTACTTTTTCTACTTATGTAGGGTGCGAAGGATACAATTAGTAAAATGACAAACATTGAAACCCTAGCCGAACACAAAGGCCGCGAACACCACATCAGCAAAATAGGTGAGTTCCTTAAACAGATCATCTATGGAGGAAATGACGGTATTGTCACAACATTCGCAGTTGTCGCAGGTTTTGCAGGCGCGGGTGCAGAAGGTGTCGCCCAAGTAGGCGGCATTGCAGTTCTACTATTTGGTTTTGCCAATCTTTTTGCAGATGCAACGGCTATGGGTTTGGGTGAGTTTTTGTCAGCACGGTCTGAAAAAGACCTATACCATTCAATCCGCGATAAAGAGATTTTTGAGATACACAACAACCCTGAAATGGAACGCCGCGAAACCATCGAAATTCTATCTGACAAAGGCATGACCAGTGATGATGCCAATGGCATGGCGGATATTCTGGAACGCTACCCTGATTACTATGGCGATTTCATGATGGCTTATGAAATCGGCATGGCTGACCCAGCGGATGAAAGCCCTGCCCTGAATGGTCTGGCCACGTTTGGGTCGTTCCTTGTTTTTGGTGTCATTCCGCTGGTCCCGTATTTTGTACTGGAACCCGTAGCATCAACCTTTAACATATCTGTTTTCGCCACATTCGGCGCTTTATGTGTCCTTGGCCTGCTGCGTTACACGGTGATCCGCGAAAATATCATACGCTGTGTTGGTGAAACAGTTCTGGTTGGCGGCGTATGTGCATCAGTAGCCTATCTTGTTGGGTTGGCTTTTGCATAACGCCGCCTAACGATACAGCTCTGTCATAATCTGCACCAGTCGATCAATGTGCTGATCCTTCGTTCTAAAGGATGAAATACTGATCCGAAAGGCTGGACGGCCCTGCCATATAGTTGACCCAAACCATACCTTGCCAGAGCTTTGCGCGGCTTCAAGGATGCTATTTGTACGTTCATCAGTGTCAGCACGCACCAGTATCTGGTTCAAAACCACACGGTTTAACACATCATACCCCACATCGCGTAAAGCGTTGGCCACATGTCTTGCCTGCTTACGATGCCTATCAATCATCTTGGCAACCCCGTCATGACCCAAAGTTCTAAGGGCTGCCCAGATCGGAATACCGCGCGCACGACGCGAAAATTCAAGCGTCAAGTTTTTTTGTGCCGTTGCCGAAGCTGTTGAATAGGCCGCATCACTGTTCATTGCACGCGCAAGCGCATCTTTGTCACGGCAGATTGCAATAGCACCATCATAGGGCGTGTTTAACCATTTATGGCCATCCGTAGTCCAACTATCGGCACCGTCCACCCCCGCTGTCAGATGTTTGGAATTTTCTGATGCCCGCGCCCAAAGACCAAACGCCCCGTCAACATGCACCCAAGCCCCTGCTTTTTTAGCCAAGGGGATAATTTTATCAAATGGATCAAATTCACCAGTATTAACCTCACCTGCCTGCAAGCAAATGATAGTGTGATCGTCAATCGGTGGTAATTGTGCTGGGTCAACACGCCCGTAACTGTCTGTTGGCGCATAGATAATACGGTTTAGACCAAACCCCAAAACGCGCAGTGCCTTTTTGACAGTGATGTGTGTTGTTTCTGGGACGACAACACGAATTTCTGGCGCACCTATCAAACCATCATTTTCAAAGTCCCACCCCAATGTCGCTAATAGCGAAGACCGCGCAGCCGACAAACATGCCAAACCGCAAGCGGTGGCAGAGGTTCCAAAGCCAACTGCGCTTTCACGTGGCAAATCAAGAATTTCCAACACCCACTCCCCTGCTTGTTGTTCAAGCGTCGCAGCAGATGGCCCGCCATCAAAGCTGGATGCGGATTGATCCCATGCCAATGCCAACCGATCGGCAGCTGCTGAAATAGGTAGTGACGCACCGATTACAAATCCGTAGTAGTTTGGCCCGTTAGACGCCACAGTAGCAGGTGATCCAAGGTCATCCATCAATGCAAGTGTTTCCGCCGCTGGCCTGCCCGCTTTTGACAAAGGTTCATACAGGCCATCCAGTGCTATAATCTTATCTTCAGACGGATACACGGGCCTGCCTTCTATATTTTCAAGATACGTATAGGCGCGCGCATCCGCGTCTTTTATCAGCTCAATTTCATCCATATCTTGACTCCATATGTTTCTGTGGCAAAGTAATATTGAAAAGGATCAATATAGATGAATGCCTATATAGAAACAAACATCGAGTCAACAAGCACGATTTTACGCGCCCTGTCCAATGAACACAGGTTGCGTATTATGATGTGGATTATGGACCCTGAAGCGCATTTTTCGCCACAAAAAGACGGTGATCTTGTGAAAGACGGGGTATGTGTAGGTTTTATCACCGAAAAAATTGGGCTGACCCAACCAACGGTTACAAGCCATATGAAAGTGTTAGCAAAGGCAGGTCTGGTCACCTCAAAGCCAATAAAAAACTGGGTTTTTTACAAACCACAACGTGCGAATTTCAAAACCGCCCTTGCCTCATTGAATGATATGCTGGGATAGGTATCTATCCCTTAGATATGTATAACTTTGCCATAAGCATCCAGTACACTTTCATGCATCATTTCAGATAGTGTTGGATGCGGGAACACTGTTTGCATCAGATCTTCTTCGGTTGTTTCTAGCTGGCGCCCGATCACATAGCCTTGGATCAGTTCAGTAACTTCAGCCCCAACCATATGCGCGCCCAATAGTTCACCTGTTTTTGCATCAAAAATTGTTTTAACAATACCTTCTGGTTCACCTAATGCGATCGCCTTACCGTTACCGACAAAAGGGAAACGACCAACCTTAATATCAAAACCTTTGTCTTTAGCCGCAGCTTCAGTATATCCGACTGAGGCAATTTGCGGGTGGCAATATGTACACCCTGCAATGCTTTCAGGCTTAACCGCATGCGGCTTTAACCCGGCAATCAACTCTGCCACCATTACACCCTCGTGGGATGCTTTATGCGCTAACCAAGGGGGTGCGGCCAAATCACCAATTGCAAAGATACCTTTAATGTTAGTACGGCAGTATTGGTCTGTTACCACATGACTGCGGTCTTCTTTTATACCGATTTTTTCCAACCCTAGGCCTTCAACATTTCCGACAATTCCCACAGCAGAAATAACCGTATCAAATTCAACTTTTTCAACTTTACCCTTTGATTCAATATGGGCCGTAACTTTGCCTTTCCCACGATCAAGTTGCTTTACAAGCGTCTTTTCCATGATCTTCATGCCCTGTTTCTTAAAGGCTTTTTTAGCAAAATCTGCGATCTCTTTATCTTCGACTGGTAAGATGCGTTCCATCACTTCTACAACAGTGGTGTCAGCCCCTAATGTGTTGTAAAAGCTTGCAAACTCAATACCGATAGCACCTGATCCAATGACCAATAGTTTCTTTGGCATATGGGGTGGTTTCAGGGCTGTTTTATATGTCCAAACCAAATCTCCATCTGCTTCCAAACCGGGCAGTTCACGCGCACGTGCACCTGTCGCTAAAACGACATTCTTACCTGTTAACACTTCGGTGCCTTTGTCAGTTTTGACGGAAACTTTGTTTTTACCTACTAAAGAAGCCTCACCCATTATGGCTGTGACTTTATTTTTCTTTAGCAAATGGCCGATGCCTGCGTTTAATTTTGCAGCAACTCCACGGGAACGTTTCACAACTGCATCTAAATCATATGAAATGTTGTCTGCGGAAAGCCCAAATTCAGATGCGCGGTGCATAAGGTGGAACACTTCTGATGATCGCAACAATGCTTTTGTTGGGATACATCCCCAGTTAAGGCAAATACCGCCCATATGTTCACGTTCAATAATAGCTACAGATAAGCCAAGTTGCGCCCCACGAATTGCAGCAACATAGCCTCCTGGCCCTGCCCCAATTACGATCATATCAAAGGTTTTATCTGCCATCACAATGCCCTTACATTTATTTAGTTTAACGTTAAACTATTCTTATATTCTTTATGCTGGATTATAACGAAAAACACAAGACAAAGAAAGTTATCAGGTTTTCTCTAATGCCTTCAAAAGGGTTTGATACCCATTGTTGCTAAGAAAATGAAGCTCGTCATCATTAGATTCCCTACCCAACACGTTGTTTCTATAGGGAAACCTACCAAATTTTGTAATAATATTATGATGAACTTTTGCGTGTATTAATAACGTACCACCATTTCGCATTCTACTTTCCATATAGAAAACCGCGTTATCCTGCTCTGCAATCAATTCAGAATGTTCAAATGGCATATAAAAGAATTGTTGTTCTTCACCTAGAACGTCTAAATCAAAGTCTTTTTCAATACTTTGCTTTGCAACGGTTAGGGCGTTTGGGTCAGTGGCGAATGCGCGCGCATCATTCCTAAACATATTGCGTGGAAACTGATCTGTTAAAATCAAATATGCCAAACTACCCAGTGGCGTTTTAGCCCATTCAGTATAGCCACCTGCAAGTGCAATTTCCCAGTCATTCATAAATAAACGCTGGATTTTTGCATCTAGTTCAGGGGGGCCACTATACCAACCCTTTGGGCCAACTTCCTTTACCCAAAAATCAATAATACGGTCGAAATCTGCCATTGTACTTCCTTCCTGCACCTACAGTATAAGAAAAGTACATAAGCAAAGAAGTATCAAGCCTCTTCTTCGGCCATATCTATTGCAACTTCGGCAGCTAATTCAACGGCAACAACAGATGTACCAGGTGAAACATGCGCGTATGTATAAGTATCTGCAACATCTGGTGCTTCACGTATAGTCGACCTAAAGATCGTCCAAGCTGCACTTAACCCCAATATAACCGCTAAAAATATAAAAAAGCTGTCTGCCCCGTAATTGGTCATCATCCAACCCACCACAAACGGCCCGCCAATAGCGCCTAGGCCACTGATAAATATCAACCCACCAGAAGCGGCAGCCATATCATCAGGTTCTAAATAATCGTTCATGTAAGCTAAGTATAATGAATACAAAGGGTTACTCACGCCCCCAACGACAAATAAGATCAGCATCAACGAATATAGGTTGTTCGCAAAAAATGGCGCACCGGCCATAATTATTGTGCCAAAAACCGTAAGATAAATAATCAACAAACGACGGTCCATACGATCAGACGCCCACCCTATTGGGTATTGGCAGATCATTCCGCCAATATATATCATCGCAACAAGTATAGTGATAGAAGATACATCCAACCCTTTTTCCGTTCCAAAAACAGATGTCATGCCAAACAAAGCAGAAAAGATTGTACCAAGTAAAAAGATACCAACTACCGCCGTTGGTGAGGCTTTATATAAGCGCTTAAACGACATTGGTTTTGTGGTTTGAAACAAAGGTGCGGGGCTAATCGATAATAGAATTGGTGCAAAAGACACTGAAACTAACACCGAAGAAATGATAAACAGTGTGTATCCCGCAGGATCACCAAAGTTCAAAACACCCTGTGCGGCAACAATCCCCATCATTTGCACAATGATATATAAAGATAGCGTTTGCCCGCGCGTTTCGTTTGTGGCGCTGTCATTCAACCAGCTTTCTGCAACCACATACACGCCAGAAAAACAAAAACCGATCAATATACGCAGCAACATCCACACAATCACATTAGGGATAGCCGCATATAGGATCAAAGCCGCAGAGACTAAGGATGCAAGGGCTGCAAATACCCGAACATGCCCAACACGGCGGATCATTTCAGGTGCCATTCTACTGCCACCAAGAAAACCGATGAAATAACCAGACATCACCCAAGCCATTGTATTTGGGCTAAAACCCTCAATCGCTCCGCGAATACCCAGCAACGTTCCTTGCAGGCCATTGCCAAGCATTAACAACAACATACCCAAGAATAAGGGCCATGAATTTCTTAAAACTATAAACATCGCTAGGATCCACTTTCTATAAAATCCAAACTACAATATCTTTGAAAAAATGGCGTTCCAGACACGACAAAACCTTAGTCGTATTTTGGTCATTTCTTTCAGGGCAAAAGTAAAGATCCATCACCGTAAGAAAAGAATCGATACTTATGTTTGATTGCGTATTCGTAGATTTCGCGGGTTCTGTCCAGTCCAATTAATGCAGAAACCAGCATTAATAAGGTAGATTTTGGTAAGTGGAAATTCGTAATCAATCCATCTGAAACATGGAAGGTAAAACCGGCCTTAATAAATATATCTGTATCCCCTACCCATGCCTGAATTTCCCCTGTTTCACGTGCTGCCGTTTCTATTAAACGCAATGCAGTTGTCCCAACGGGTATCACACGCCCACCAGCTTTCCTTGTTTCCAATATCTCGGATGCGGCTTGCGCACTAACGCAACCCCATTCAGAGTGCATTTTATGCGCAGATATATCATCTGTCTTAACTGGTAAAAATGTTCCAGCCCCTACGTGCAAAGTTACTTCAGAAAATGTGATACCTTTTGCGCGCAACTTATCCAACAATCCCTTATCAAAGTGCAAAGAGGCTGTGGGGGCTGCAACTGCCCCTAGGTTTTTTGCGAATACAGTCTGATAATCAGTATTATCCAACGCATCCGCAGGGCGTTTTGCAGCAATATAAGGTGGCAATGGCATGGTGCCAATGCGGGCGATTATTGCATCAAAATCATTCCCTTGAATATTGAAACGCAACCCGACACCATCACTTGATTTTGATAACACCTCCGCAGTTAACCCGTCCTTAAATTGAATGCTTTCACCAACTTTTAAACGACGCGCTGGTTTTGCCAAACTTAACCAATCACCTTTTGTGTCGCATGAAATAAGTGTAATTTCGACACTGGCAAAAGTTTCACCCTGATCTGAAATTCGCCTGCGTTTTCCGTTAATACGCGCAGGTATTACCTTTGTATCATTCAATACCAACCGATCCCCTGGGCGCAGGTATTCAGCTAGATCGTAGAAATTACAGTCTTGGGTTAGCGTACCTTGTGAAACCAACAGTTTTGATGCGGCGCGTGGTTTTACTGGGCGCAATGCAATCAAATCTTCGGGAAGGTCAAAATCAAAATCGGATATATTCATGGCGCCTGTTTGCCCACATTATAGCATTAAGCACAAGACATCTATTTATCTGGGCCTTCAAATTCAATTACTTCTCTTTTTTCCGTCTTACCAGCATTGGGCGCAATAGTCGCTTTACCTACTTCTGGTATTTTCTTGCGGAAAACTTCCCTTATCACACCCGGCGCTAAGACTGATAGTGGGTTTACAGTTATTTTGGGCGCACTGGATAAACCCTTTACCCTATAGACAAAACTAAACACACCCTCACCTTTTCTTCGGCCAAATACTTTGCCGAATACACGTTCCAAAGTACCATTTAGGGCATATAATGGCGTTAAAACGCCTTCGAAATTCACCTTTTTCGTGGTTGAATTATAATTCCCTTCCAACGTCAGGCCGATAGACACACCAGTTGCACTTGTATTGTGCAAAACAACCCCTTCAGGGTTAAGTTCAAACTGCCCGTCAACCAATTCAAAAACAATACCTTCGCCTGCCAGCTGTTGTACCAAACCAACCACGCTTATCGCATTAAGCAAATCGGCTAAGACCCCGTCTTGTTTAACCTTGGTTCTTTTAATTTGAAAAGTACCGTTATAATGCCCATCTTTTTCCGCTGGTATAATCACCATACGTAAATCACCACCCAAAGCTTTTCCATATAGCTTGGAAGACCTTAAAACGCTGCCAGAATCGGTTGCAAACACCTCTGCGGCTGTCCCGTTGTTTTGTGGAAATATCGTACCAGTAATCTGTGCGCCGCCATTAACCTTTGCATTAAAAGGCCCGCGTAAACCTTTCGAACGGCTAAGTTTTGCAGTTACATCTGTTAGGATTATACCATCCGCCAGAACAAGGCGATCAAGATATATATCCAAAGGTGGGCCATTTTTTGATCCGCTTGAAAGTTCGATTTTACGCAGATCAACCGTCCCATCATTCACAAAAATACTTGTCTTCCCTTGCCCCAAACCCACGATTGTTACAGATGCGTTCAGCCACTTTCCTACAATAAGTGATGTAAGATTTGAGTGAAGAAATTTACCGTTTTTGCCAAGCTGTACATCCCCTTTTGCAGAAAGGCCCGCCGCTTTAAGCGATAGACTATCTACTGTAAGTTTGTCACCCAATGTGCCACTTACAATCAATTCGCCTTTTGCTTTTTTACGTTTTGACCAATTCAAACCCACCACATTTAGCCCCAAACCAACCATATCAGACGTTAAAGTATATTTTGGCGCTTGGCCCGGATGTAGTTTGACCTTCATTTGACCCGATGATGATCCCGTAATAATGCCTTTATCAAAGATTATGCCAAAGTCGCGCATATTCTCTTCGTTAATGATGAATTCTGAAATTAGGTCTGATCCGCCTTTATACCCCTTGCCAATGGGCATTTCCCAGGTTGTCTCGGTTTGCAAACCATCCAATTCAACCGTTCCACTAAGGTTTACACGATCATTATCCGCCGTTAACAACATTTGCTCTGCAAGAACCTCCCGACCTTTAATAAGCAGTACATCGGTCAGCTTTTTTATAGTGGCTTTGGCGTCAAACTTAATGTCCTTTACTTCGGTACCCTTAACCAATGGAACCGTCAAAATAGCATCAACTTCAACCTTACCTTTTGCTACATTGGGTTCTAAGTTTACTTTTTTAAGATATTCGAAAGGCTTTTCATCCAAAAGGCTTAATCCAGCCTGCAAACCGCCGGTTGCTTTTAATACAATATCCCCAATAGTTGGTTTTTGGGTTAAATCAGATATTGAAAATACAGATCCCGTAACATCTACACGGCTATTATTGGGTGCAATAACGTGGCCTTTTGATAAAGTAACATCAAAAGTTTTTTCTGTCAGATGCCCCTTTCCGGCGGCCCCTTCCAGTATAGGTAAGGTCTTTAAATACCTAACCTTTCCATCCTGAACATCAAATTTCAAATCAACGCTGGTTTTGCCGTTATGTGAAAATAATTGCCCGATACCATTTTTAGCAACACCCCCTAGAATATTTTTTTCCATCCAGCGCCGCGTTTTTGGCTTTAAAGATAGTGGCCAATAATTTAACAAATTATCGCGTTTTATCGCGTTGAATTTTAAAAAATAAGCGCTATCCCAATATTTTTCACCTGCGATTGATGACCCAGCTACTGTAATTCTTTGTGGGCCAACGGCTAAAATACCATTTTCAACTGAAATCGCAAATGGTGACAATGTTAGATGTAAATTCACTTTACCCTCATCGAACACAACGGGGTTTGCAAAAACACCGCTTGGATGCACTTCCAATTTTGAAACGGTCACCGCCCCAGAAAGTGCATTCACAACTCCGCTGTCATCACGTGACATAGATATTTTACTTTCTGCCGTGACGCGCCCCAATCCGCTGTTTGCGGAAATTTGCGTAAAATCCAACGTGTCTGTTACTTTGTCATAGTCAAAATAGGCTTTTCCGCTTTCGAATTTTACAGGCTTACTTTGGGGAATACCCAAAAGCTTGCCTTCTTCGGCTTCCAAAACACCTGATAAGTTAACCAAAGTGCCGTTTGTACTAACCTCTGCTTTTAATGAACCGGTTACAGCTGCATCAAAGTTGCGCAACCAATCGAGTGCAGCAACCTGATCTGCTAGATCAACAGTAGAAGCATGGTCAAACTTAAAACCGAAATCAAACGTATCGTCCGTTATTGCATACGAAAACCTTAAACCTGCCGAGGTTTCTTTTCGGCCTTTCGATTTGAATACAACATCAGCTGTCGCGGTTATGACATCACCAACACGGCGGGACTGCATAAGTGTTTGTGATGTTCGCCAAACCCGTGATCTAACCTGATCAACATAGATAAATCGCGTGTCGACCATATTAATCAACTTCAACCCCCGCAAAGGAGAGTTTATTGCAGCCTTATTAACAATTTCAAAAATATCTTCTGGGGAGACAACATCAACATCCTGTTCGCCTGGTGGCAGAAAATTATACTTACCGTTTAAATCCCGTAAAACACGAATTTCAGCCCCTTCAACATCTACCGTACTTACCGTAATGCCGTATATAATTGATGAAATTGGGTTAATTTTTGCACGTACAATCGGCAACTGCACAAGGTTTTGACCATTTGGGGAAAACACCTGCATATCAGACAGTTGAACTTCCGCAGGAAAGCCTTGCTTAGCCGCTACCAAACTTACTTTACCTACGCGTACGTCAAAACCGCTTAAGGCATTATTTGCGACTTGCTCTACAATCTCTTGCGCAAGGGGAAAGGCAAGCGGGCCTGATTGCAACCGTACGAACAACCCGCCAACTGCCAAAATGACAAGTAAAATTATCCCCGCAACCATGTGCACACAGAACATGATACACTTGCCCATAAAAGATTTGGGTCTGACCTTAGCAGGAACATCATCGCTTTTCGCGCTCATTCTTTGGAAACTACCCTGTTTTGGACTTCGCTTGATCTTTTCGACCAAACCCTGTTTGTACTTCTATACCATAGTTAGTCATTCTTTATAATAAACTCCAGTATAAGAGGTTCAATTTGTTAACAATCGGAGAAAAGGCGCCCAATTTCAATCTACCGTGTAATGGCGGCGGAACTCTTAGCCTAGATAATTTCAAAGGGCGCAACCTTGTGCTGTTTTTCTACCCCAAAGACGATACGTCAGGGTGCACCAAGGAAGCCATCGAATTTACGCAAAAAATGGATATGTTTACAAAAGCAAATACAGCTACCGTTGGCGTATCAAAAGATACCGTGGCTAAGCACGATAAATTCATCTCAAAACACAGTCTGAAAACACCTTTAATATCAGATACAACAGGCCAAATGTGTGAAGATTACGGTGTTTGGAAAGAGAAACAACTATACGGAAAAACCTATCTTGGGATTGTACGCACAACTTTTTTAATAGATTCGACGGGCGTTATTCAAATGATATGGCCAAATCTACGCGTTAAAGGTCATGTAGATGCCGTTTATGAAGCGGTGCAAAGCATATGAATACCCGTCCAACCCTTACTTCACTTGCCTGTTCTGTATTAACCACTTCCGATGGGCGTGAAAAAACCCGTGTATCACACGCCGCAGCCAAACTGTGGTTTGACAGTGTAAAATCTGGAAACCCGTTAGAAATAGGCACAAGTCAGCCACCCCATAACCCCAACAGGCCAATATATCCTGAACTTCTACCCCCTAATAAAATGCCCAAAAGACGTACAGGTTCGCTTAAAGGCCGCATTGCGTTATTGCATGCCATTGCCCACATCGAACTAAACGCGGTTGATCTTCATTGGGATATTATCCCGCGTTTTGCCAATATAAATATGCCACGCGGGTATTTTGACGATTGGGTTAAGGCAGCCGATGAAGAATCTAAACATTTCAATCTGTTATGTGACAGACTTGAAGCATTAGGATCGCATTACGGTGCAATGCCCGCGCATGCCGGCATGTGGCGCGCAGCACAAGATACAGCAGATGACTTTATAGGCCGTCTGGCTATTGTACCAATGGTATTAGAGGCCCGTGGGCTGGATGTAACCCCAGGTATGATTGAGCTGTTTAAACGTGCCGATGACCCCGAAACGGTTAAAACCTTAGAAATTATATATGCCGAGGAAGTCGGGCATGTTGCATATGGCTCAAAATGGTTTCACTTTTTATGTGGCCGACATGAACATGACCCCAAAGATTGTTTCCACGCATTAGTAGAAAAGTACTTTGCAGGCGGCTTAAAACCCCCATTTAATGACGAAAAACGGGCTGAAGCGGGTCTGCCCCCAGATTTTTACTGGCCAATGGTCAAAGACAAGCCAAGAAAATAGTTGGCCATAATACCTATTTTATATGAGCGGAAAACTGCCAAATAGATGTTGATATCGCCATATTAGTGTCTTTTTCTTGGTTATTCTGTTGCTTAGTAGGTGAAGTTTGCTTAATAAAATATCAGCCGTCCCTTGGACTGGTTACGCGAGATGACATGAAATTAATTGGTGAACGAAAAGCATGAAGAATGCCTTAGATAAATATTTGCCTGAACAACGGATTTATATTCGCACGGATACATCCACAAAATTTCTGACATTAAAATCTAAATCCCAATTATTTATCGGCATTGTAGCCACAATTAGCTTTTCTTGGCTTTTGATTGCAACGGCGATAATCGGCTATGAAATGCTAGAATCGCGTTCTTATGGTCAACAAGCAAAAGACCACAAGAAAACCTACGAAGTTCGGATAAATAAATTATCAGCAGAACGTGATAACCGCGCTTTGGAAGCACAAACAGCACAAGAGCAATTTTATGTTGCCCTAAATCAAATATCCGAACAACAAACTGATCTACTAGAAGCAGAAGAACATCGCCGCGAATTGGCGACAGGCCTGCAAATTTTACAAACCAAACTTCAAGATGCGGTTAAAGCGCGTGATGCAGCGGAACGTAATTCAGACAAGTTGTTAGCAGATCTTCAAGATGCAAACGGTAACAAAGCATCACACATAGGTAACGCTGAAGAGTTAAATAAAACTCTTGCACTTATGTCATCAGAGTTAAGCACATCTGTTGACCAACGTGAGTTCCTTGCAAATGATGCCAACCAAGCCAAAAAGCAAGTTGAAGAATTAGAATTCAACGCAGAATTAACTCAACTTCAAAATGAACAGATATTTAACAAGCTTGAACAAGCCGTTGAAGTATCATTATCGCCTTTGGAACGTGCGCTTAAAAAATCTGGCATCAACAAAGATGCACTGATAAAAGATGTACGCCGTGCCTACTCTGGTACAGGCGGGCCATTAACCCAGCTTACTGTTTCCAGTAAGGGCGAAGCAAATAACCCATCATCAAAACGTGCATTTGGATTATTACAAGATCTAGACCGCATTAACCTATTGAAGATTGCCGGAAATAAAATCCCACTGTCTAACCCGGTACGCGGTTCATTTCGTTATACCAGCGGTTTCGGTGGCCGACGCGACCCAAAAACGGGCGGATGGCGTAAACATAACGGCACAGATATGGCTGGCCCGTTAGGAACTACAATCGTAGCCACCGCTGATGGTATGGTGACTTTTGCAGGCCGCCAATCGGGCTATGGGCGGCTTATTAAAATCAGACATAAACAAGGGTTTGAGACGTTTTACGCTCATTTACACCGGATTAATGTTAAGGCGGGACAAAAGGTGTCGCGCGGAGATAAAATCGGTGCTATGGGGAATTCTGGTCGCAGTACCGGTGTTCATCTGCACTATGAAATCCGCTTGGGCGGCAAACCAGTAAACGCTATAAAGTATATAAAGGCTGCAAACGATGTTTTCTAAAAGCAAAATTAACGAACCAGAAAAAAAGCCCGGCGCGGCTAAACCTGTGATGGCTAAAAAACCAGATGCGGTTAGGCCCGCAATGGCAACACCTTCTCCGGTTACGCCAAAGGCTAAACCACCTGCATCAATATTATCTTCTGATCTGCATATCAAAGGTAATATTAAAACTACTGGTGATATTCAAATCGAAGGCGAGATTGTGGGGGATGTGCGCGCACATCTTCTAACGGTTGGTGAGTCTGCACGGATCAAAGGTGAAGTGATTGCAGATGATGTGGTTGTTAACGGTCATGTGTCTGGTACTGTTCGCGGTCTGAAAGTACGCCTGACAGCGACTTCACGGGTACAAGGCGACATCATTCACAAAACCATTGCTATTGAAAGCGGTGCGCATTTTGAAGGGTCAGTTCGTCGCGAAGAAGACCCATTATCGTCTTCAAAATCACAAGTGAAACCTGCACCTAAACCTGCATAAGTAAAAATTCATATTTTTCTAAAAACCCGTTTCATTGAAGCGGGTTTTTTATTTGCCAATTAAAACCTGTAAGAAAATCAACAAACCGTCTTACGTTTTTTCGCAAACTTCTACCACGCACTGTAACAATTTTGATTGTTCTATCGACAGATATACCCGTCACGGGGCGTGTAGAAATACCTTCTACAACGATAGAATTGCGTGGTAACATCGTAACGCCTAAACCTGCAGCAACTAGGTTTTGTATCCAATCCTCACGTTCAGAACGTAAGATTACTTCTATATCTAATTGTTGCTCATTAACTTGTGCAAACACAGTATTGCGAAATTCACATCGTAATCTGTCTAGATATTTCAACCCATCTAAATCTTGAAACTTCATCGCACCTTCACCCGCGACAGGGTGGTTGTCGCTGTAAGCAAGTTCAAACGATTCTGTCATCAATGGGTGTGTATTGAACCGATCAGGTAAAGGTTCTTGCCGTGCAATTAACGCGCAATCCAATGTTCCAGACAATAGCAATTCATGCGCAGTTTCCCCCCAAACATCATGCAAAACAAGTTCAACATCGGGGGCAATTTTCTGCCAATCAAGTAATGCAGGGCCTAAAATACGAGGGCCGATTGTACACATAATGCCCAGTTCAATATGTTCCATCTCCCCCATCACGACATCAGCCGCAGCACCATAGGCCGCTTGTCTAGTATCTTCGATGCGCCCAAGATGGGTGCGCATAGACCGCCCAAGTGGCGTTAATGACAATTTCCGACCGTCGCGTAAAAATAATGCGCCCCCCAAATTGGCTTCCAGTTTTTGTATTGCAACGGTCAGCGCAGGTTGCGACACCGCACAAGACTCTGCCGCACGCGTAAAATTCATATGACGGCATGCCGCTAAAAAATATCTAACCTGATGAAATTCCATACTATTTCGCTTCTCTTAAGTATCAATAACCTATGCCTATGGCTCTATCATTATTCGGTATTGGATTTATGGCACCTACCCTGTGCATGTCTGACATTAAGTAATAAATCAAGGAGTAGTAAAATGAAAAAATTAATCATCGCCGCCATAATAACTGGAATGGCAGTGGGTGCGAATGCACAAATGGTAACCTCTGAAAGCATCCAACAAGCAGAGTTTACACCTGAAAATGAAGCTAAAACACCTATAGATTACCGTAAATGGATATTTATCGGATCACCTTTGACACCAAACGCATTAAATGACGGTGCGGCTGCATTCCCAGAGTTTCATAATGTATATGTAGAGCCATCCGCATATGAACATTTCGCCAAAACAGGTCAATGGGCAGAAGGCACACAGATAGCAAAAGAACTGGCGCTAATTTACCAAAACGATAATGACGAATTAGGCGCTACATATGAAGTATCTGGCCACGGATACCAACAAGGTGAATTCAATGGGTTGGAATTATTAGTAAAAGACAATGCACGTTTCCCAGAAATGCCAGGCGGTTGGGCGTTTTTCTCTTTTGGTCATCACGCACCACCTTATGCAAAAACCTCTGCTGCATTTCCAGCGGATAGCTGTAATGCTTGCCACGCGGATAATGCAGAAACTGATTTTGTATTTACCCAGTTTTATCCTGTTCTAAGATCGTTACAAAAATAAAACCAAGACGGTTATACTTAATTGCAAAACACGAATAACCCTCTTTGATATATATTATCAAAGAGGGTTATCCAATTTTTCCACACATGATGTTATTGCTTACACTGATCCCATTCGCGATTAAGGCTAGGGTATCTGCCCTAATCTTCTGCGTTGGCCTCACCGCGACTTTTACCGACCACATCTTGTGCCAGAACAGCCGCCATAAACAGATCCAGATCGCCGTCTAACACACCTTGTGTGTCTGATGTCTCTGTATTGGTGCGCAAATCTTTAACCATCTGATAAGGTTGCAAAACATAGGATCGTATCTGATTTCCCCACCCCGCATCGCCTTTATTTTCATGCGCTTCATTGACCGCTTCATTACGGCGGTCCATTTCCATCTGATATAGCCGTGACTTCAGTGCTTTCATGGCAATATCACGGTTTTGATGTTGTGATTTAACCGATGATGTTGTCACAATCCCAGTTGGAATGTGGGTCATGCGTACCGCACTATCTGTTGTGTTCACATGCTGACCACCCGCACCAGATGACCGATATGTATCTACGCGTACGTCCGACATATTCACTTCAATTTCGATATTGTCGTCAACAACCGGGTAAACAGTGATCGAACTAAATGAGGTATGCCGCTTGGCAGCGCTGTCAAAAGGTGAAATGCGCACCAAACGGTGTACGCCACTTTCCGACTTCAACCAGCCATAAGCATTATGTCCAGATATTTTATATGAGGCAGATTTAATCCCGGCTTCATCCCCTGCAGTTTCTGACTGCAATTCTACTTTATAGCCCTTCTTTTCGGCCCAACGAACGTACATACGTGCCAACATCGCTGCCCAATCACAGCTTTCCGTACCACCGGCACCTGATTTGACTTCGATAAATGTATCGTTCGCATCCGCTTCACCATTTAACAAAGCTTCTAGTTTTCGTTTTTTGGCTACATTTTCCAATGCTTTGATGGCATTTTCAGCGTCTTCAACAACCTCTTGGTCGTCTTCCATTTCACCTAGTTCAATCAGATCAACATTATCGGTTAATTCTTGATTAAGGGATTGAAAATTTTCAATAGCATCAACTAACGCCTGACGTTCACGCATTAATTTTTGCGCATTATCAGGATCATTCCACAAATCCGGGTCTTCGGACATCGCATTGAATTCTTCCAAACGGTGTTCAGCCGTCTCCCAATCCATGCGTTGCTTTAGAAGGTCTAAACAATCGTGAATTTCAGTTACTATATTTTCTATTTCTGCGCGCATTAGCCTTGCTTACCCCAAGTATTTACATTCTTTTACAAAGCCGCATGGCTAGGGTAAACGCTTTAATATATACCGCCCGATGATAATGAACCAAAAGTGGCTTTTTTCGGTATTATTTTCACTTCACCGGTTGATGTTGTCACCGCAGTATCATCACTGTCTTCGCCACGTTCAAACAGTTGCAGATCAGAGCCAAGACCCCAACCGCCATCAATAATATCCATCATGCCGTCAAACGGTTCTTCACCGACCCGAAATAATTCTGCAACAACATATTCGCCTGACGCATCATCTGATAATCTTGTGCCAGTGTAACGGTCATATTTGCGAAACACTGTATTTTCGGGGACTTTGAAATCACTTGACCCGTAACGTTCAATCGCTTTTTTCATGAAACTTGTAAAAACAGGGCCGCACATACTACCGCCATAGGCACCGTGGCCCAAGCTACGGGGCAAATCATACCCCATATAACAACCTGCAACGATATTAGGTGTGAAACCTACAAACCACACATCTTTTGAATCGTTTGTTGTACCTGTTTTACCTGCCACAGGCACGCCAAGTCTTACCGTACCACTTGCGGTTCCACGCTCAACAACACCGCGCATCATAGACGTTAGCTGATAGGCCGTCACCTCATCCATGATCCGTTCGCGGTTGTTTTGAATTAAGGGGGACATGCCTGCATCGTTAGTATCAGATGTGCATCCATCACAGGAACGGCGGTCGTGACGGTAAACTGTTTCACCCCAACGGTTTTGCACACGATCAACCATTGTTGGCTCTACCCGCTCGCCACCGTTTGCAAACATCGCATATGCAGCTACCATTTTGAACAAAGTGGTTTCTTGAGAGCCAAGTGAGTTTGCCAAAAATTCACCCATATCATCATATACACCAAAACGTTCGGCATAATCGGCAACCACATTCATACCCACTTCTTGAGCCAATCGGACAGTCATAAGATTACGTGAGCGCTCAATACCTGTTCGTAAAGGGGCAGGCCCATAAAATTTGTTTGAAGAGTTTTTTGGCTGCCATAAACCTTGTGGTGTTTCTATTTCAATCGGCGCATCAATAACGATTGTTGCAGGCGAATATCCACTGTCTAATGCTGATGCATAGACAAAAGGTTTAAAAGACGACCCTGGTTGGCGTGTTGCCTGCGTTGCGCGGTTAAACACGCTGTACTGGTATGAAAATCCACCCTGCATTGCAATAACGCGGCCTGTGTTTGTATCCATTGCCATAAAACCGCCCTGAATTTCTGGGATTTGCCGTAATGACCAATTTTTGAATTCCCCATCTTTTTCAATGGCTTTCACATGAATAACATCACCGATTTCCAGAATATCACTTGGTTTTTTAGCTTTGTTTAAAGTTTTCCCGTCACGTTTCCTGCGCCATGTAAGCTCTGACATCGGTAAAAAATGACCGTCGGTATCTTCATCAACGCCTTCGATACCGATATGCACATTCTTTGCGCCAACCTTTAATACTACAGCTGCATTCCATCCTTCAACATCACGGGGGATTTTCATGTCAGAAAGTGCTTTGCGCCATGCTTCTTCACTGCTTAAATCATTCGGCTCAATCTTTCCCATCGGGCCACGAAATACACGTTTTGAGCGGTCATATTTCTCTAACCCCGTACGCAACGCAAGGGCCGCTTCTTTTTGCAATTCAGGGTCCATCGTTGCCCGAATGGCCAAACCACCACCAAAAAATTCATCCTCACCAAAAGTGCCCGATAATTGACGCCGAATTTCATCGGTAAAATAATCGCGGGGGGGTCGCGATGCGCGGGTTGAAATATATTCGCCACTTTGAACCGTTTGCAACGGTGTTGCCAAAGCCTGTTTAAGGTCAGATTGCGTGATGTAATTATTCTCCGACATTTCACGCAACACAAAATTGCGCCGCGATGTTGCCTTTTCCCGCTGGCGAACCGGGTGATATTTACTAGGTGCTTTGGGTAAAGATGCTAAATATGCGGCTTCTTCTATGGTCACATCCTCTAAGGTTTTCCCGAAATAAGTGTCAGCTGCCGCCGTTACACCATAAGAATTCTGTCCTAGAAAAATCTCATTCAGATAAAGCTGCAAAATCTGATCTTTGTTCAATGTACTTTCCAAACGGGACGCCAAAATCAGCTCTTTGATTTTGCGTTCCGCTGAACGATCGCCCGATAGTAGAAAGTTTTTCATGACCTGCTGGGTTATTGTTGAAGCGCCACGCAAACGCCCGCCACGTGCCGCATCAATACCCGCCTTAATCATGCCCAGAGGGTCATAACCTTTGTGATTGTAAAAGTTTTTATCTTCAGCGCTGATAAACGCGTGTTTCACTACATCTGGAATTTCATCAATCGGTGTGTACAGCCTGCGTTCACGCGCAAATTCATCCATCACTTTGCCTTCAATCGAATATATTCGGCTGATTGTGGCAGGTTCATAGCTGGCTAATCGCGCATGATCTGGCAAATCGCGGCCATACATAAAGAAAATTGCGCCAATAATTAAGGAAACCAGAACCACACCAATGGTGAGCCAGCTAAATATCCACCCAAAAAAAGATCCTATTGCTCGAAGCACCAGATGCCCCCTTTATAACGCCATTTGCGCCTTATATGCTGTGTGTCATAAAAGGTCAAAATCACTTCTACGATATATGAGCCATAAAAAGCCCAGACTATCCATTATCTAAGTGCTAATACACAAATTGAAACCTATTGACGTAATAATTGTGCTTGTGCGGCATCTTCTACTGACCAAGTGTCTAGTGCCAATACAATTCCTTCGATAATTTGTTGCCGCCACTCAGCATTCATCAAGTTGTTTAAATCACTTTGGTTAGACATGAATCCCAACTCTATCAGAATTGATGGAATATCGGGCGCTTTCAAAACACTAAAACCTGCAAATAAGTGCGGCCGCTTGCGCAAACGCCCAACCGATTGGGCCACACCAGACACAACCATATCTGCCAAAAGATCACTGCGCGATTTGGTTTCCACTCGTGCCATTTCCATTAAAACAGTTGCTACCGCATCAGATTGTTTGCTTAGATCAACACCCGACAGTAAATCTGCACGATCCTGACGTTCCGCTAAATAGGCCGATGCCTCATTAGAAGCTTCATCCGATAATGAATACACAGTTGTTCCAGTTGCCCAACCGCTTTTCAATGCATCAGCATGAAGTGATATAAACACATCTGCACCCAATTCTCTGGCCTTCGAAATGCGCCCTGATAACGAAACAAATGTATCTTCATCGCGCGTTAGGTGTGCTTTGAAACGTCCAGATAATATAAGGTTGTCCTTTAATTCTTTGGCAAATAATAATACTAAATCTTTTTCCAACTTGCCGTCTTGGCGTGCACCGGAATCGATACCACCATGCCCAGGATCAAGAACAACCACCAAAGGCCGATCACCAATTTGCCGTTGTTTTGGTAAAGTGGCACTAATAGCATTAGGTAAATCCCATCCTGCATCTTCGCGTGCGCCGACATTTGCTAAAAATTCCTCGGGGTTGGTCAGTTTGAATTTAGCGGTTAAAGTAGCATCGCCTTTTGCACTACCCGTAAGCATGCCAACTTTATCCAGCAACATAGGTTCGGATAAAGTTATCACCATTCTAGACCACCCTGCCTGAAATGCCCCAAACCGCAGCTCTGTTACCTTTTCAGTCAAAAGGATGTCTTTTGCCGAAAAGCCTGTCCAATCAACTTCTTTAAAATCAAAAACAATACGGTTTGGCTCTGACAATAAAAATATACGGTACGGAATGGGTTGCGACAGGTTTAGTTTCACTTCCAAGTCGCGGTATGACAGATCTGCTATGGTAGATTGCACAGTGTCTATACGCGCCAACGCCCGTAAATCTTGTGCAAAAAGCGTATTTGTAAACAAACACACGATAAGAGTTACTAAAACTGCGATTTTTTCTAACACTGCATTGCCTGATCGTTTGTTTTTGTTTTTTTGCCTTATATACCGCATCGTTTTGAAAAATGCGATTGTATTTAATACATTCACCCCCTAATGATGAATGATAGGTGGCTGAAAGAAGCCACTAATAAGAGTTTCGTTGAATGAAACCATGAAAGACAGGCCAAAGCCAAAGTTCTTCTCTGCTTCGTTCAACAGGCCAGTTGGCCAATGAATTGCTGTATTTTCTTGCTTTACACAAGATTTATAGCCCGAACTGAACGTTCTAATCTTACAGAACGTTGGAGAAACCCCGCGATGATACGCGTGTGGACATTATTAGTAGAATATTGCGCAGGCTTAATGGCCGCGTATTTTACTGTCTTACAGCCAGTCGCCATAACATATAACGCCAACAATTTTGCTGTGCCTAGAAATGCACAGCCTTTGTCGCGTTCAGAGTATAAAAAATGTCTAAGAAAATGCTTATTGATGCCACCCACCCCGAGGAAACCCGCGTGGTTGTGGTTGAAGGAAATAAAGTCGACGAATTCGATTTTGAAAGTCTAAACAAACGCCAACTAGCTGGAAATATATATCTTGCAAAAGTAACACGGGTCGAAGCCTCACTTCAGGCGGCTTTTATTGATTATGGTGGAAACCGTCACGGTTTTCTTGCCTTTAATGAAATTCACCCGGACTATTATCAAATTCCAGTTGCCGACCGCGAAAGGCTTCTTGCAGAAGAAGCTGAATATGCCAAAGCCAAGGCTGAAGAAGATGCCAGACGCGCAGAACAACCTAAATCACGTTCGCGCCGCCGCAAAAAACCTGTAAAAACCGAAGCAGAAGCGGAAGGTGCAATAACAAGCAAAGATGCCGTTGTTGCAAGTGATGTCATTGATGATGGCGTCATCGATATAGATGCTACCAGTTCTGATCTGGTAGATGTACCAGAGACGAAAACAAGCGAAGAAAACACTGCTGATACCGCAGTGGCTGATACCGTAGTGGAAACGCCAGTTGAAGCACCACAAGAAGAAGCATCCAAGGTTGAAAAAACAGAAACCGCCGCTGATGATGAAGCAAACGACGATGACACTGACAGCGATGAAGACGCACCAAAAGAACCAAAACCGGGCATAGAGTCTGTTGCAGATGATGATGTTTCCGAAGAGGTACGCCCACGCAAGCCGCGTATGAAACGGTATAAAATTCAAGAAGTCGTTAAAGTACGTCAAATTTTACTAGTTCAGGTTGTCAAAGAAGAACGTGGGAATAAAGGTGCTGCATTAACCACTTACCTATCTTTGGCTGGTCGTTATTGCGTTTTGATGCCAAACACTGCACGCGGTGGTGGAATTTCACGCAAAATTACCAACGCCGTTGACCGCAAAAAGATCAAAGCGATTGCCAATAATTTGATCGTTCCCGAAGGTGCAGGCCTGATTATTCGTACCGCAGGTGCCAGCCGCAATGAGGCAGACATAAACCGCGATTATGAGTTTTTGACGCGCCAATGGGAACAAATCCGCGAGCTTACGTTAAAATCCATTGCCCCTACTCCGATCTATGAAGAAGGCAATTTGATTAAGCGCTCTATTCGTGACCTATACACCCGTGACATTGATGAAATTCATGTTGAAGGCGATCGCGGATATGAAGCGGCCAAAGAATATATGAAAATGTTCATGCCAAACCGCGTGGAAAAAGTTAAATTATATACTGAACCGATGCCGTTATTTTCACGCTATCAGGTTGAAAGTCATCTAGGTGCGATGTTCAACCCAACCGTTCAGCTGAAATCTGGTGGCTATCTTGTAATTGGCATTACCGAAGCACTTGTTGCCGTTGATGTGAACTCTGGCAAAGCCACCAAAGAAAGTTCGATAGAGGCCACCGCCCTGAAAACCAATCTAGAAGCTGCCGAAGAAGTTGCCCGCCAAATGCGGTTGCGTGATTTAGCGGGTTTGATCGTCATCGACTTTATTGATATGGACGAGCGGCGCAATAACACAGCCGTTGAAAAACGCCTAAAAGATAAGCTGAAAACAGATCGTGCGCGGATACAAATTGGCCGCATCTCTGGTTTTGGTCTATTGGAAATGTCCCGCCAACGCTTACGCCCTGGCATGTTGGAAGCTACAACACAACCTTGCCCGCATTGTCATGCAACTGGCCTGCTGCGCTCTGACGACAGTTTAGCATTGTCTATTTTGCGTGAACTGGAAGAAGAAGGCGTTCGCAAACGCTCTGGTGAAGTGCTGGTAAAAGCACCTATTAATGTGACCAATTACCTTCTTAATGAAAAACGCGATCACATCATAACGATTGAAGCGCGTTACGGGCTTTCTGTTCGGGTAGAGGCCGATACAAGTATGATCGGTACGGACTATTCCGTGGAAAAATTCAAAACCGCCACACGGTTTATAGCACAACCTGCGAATGCCCCTGTTTCAATGGAAAACGTCTCAATGGAAAGTTTTGACAACTCAGTTTCCAATGCCAATGCCATTGCTGATACCGCTGCAACGCCAACAAAACCTGAAGTAACGGATGAGGAAAAGCCCAAGAAAAAACCCAGACGTCGTCGGGGCGGTCGTGGGCGCGGCAAAGCCAATCAAGATAATCTTGAAGCCAACGCAGATCAAACAAACACGGCACAAGATAGCACAGAAAAAACCAGTGAACCTGAAGTTAAATCTGATGCGGAAAACGTAAAAGCGGCTGAGCCTGTAGATACACAAGTAGCGCAAGCAGACCCAGCACCATCAAGTGTAAACGTTGAAGCGGCACAGGAAGAAAAACCTGTGAAACCAAAGCGCAAACTTGTAAAACGCAAACCTAAAGAAAAACCTGCTGAAATCACAACAGCGGATGATAAAACTGACGCGGCAGTAGAAGAAAGGAAAAAACCTGTTAGGAAACGGGCGGTGAAAAAAGAGGGTGATGAAAAGCCAAAAGCCAAACCAAGGGTAAGAAAACCAAAAGCTGCGGTTAAAGAAACTGTCACCACGCCAGATGCACCAATAGAAGTAGCAACACTCGTTAAAGAAACAGTTGCTGCCCCTGTTGCCGAAATAGTAACACCCCCCGCAGAGCCAGAGGTGAAAAAACCTAAAAGGCGTGGTTGGTGGCTTCGCGGCTAAAATCCGCTCACTTTCATGACATTAGCGCGTCTAAACCTTGTGTTTGGCGCGCTTTTGTTTTTCACTCATAGGAATTGTTTTGATAAAAAGACTCCAACTCTATGTTTGAAAAAAACAAATTAGGTCTGTTCGCATCGTTCTTCGGAATAATGATGGCAGTCGCCCCTTTTGCCTCTGCCCAGGGTCTGATCCGTGACGCAGAGATTGAGCGTACTTTACGCATTGTCGCCCAACCGATTGTAAAAGCCGCAGGCGTTGGGCGGATAAGTTTTTTTATCGTCAATAGCCACAGTCCAAATGCGTTTACGACTGGCGGTAATAATATATTCATTCACTCTGGTTTAATCAGGCGCATGAAATCTGTCGAAATGTTGCAATCGGTTATTGCACATGAAATCGGGCACATCACTGGCGGGCATATAACCCAACGAATTACCAATATTGGCAGTGCCAACACAGCCGCTGGAATTGGTGTGTTATTGGGTGTCCTTACAGCTGCTGCAGGCGGGGGAAGTGGCGCCATTGGCATTGCCGCCGCAGGCCAATCCATTGGGCAACGTAATTATTATTCTTTTACACGTGGCCAAGAAAGTGCCGCCGACCAATCAGGTGCCCGCTATATGGCAAATGCCGGGATAAATCCATCAGCAGCCCTAGATGTTCTTAATATTTTCAGGGGGCAAGAAGCCTTAAGTATTAGCAGGCAGGATGCTTATACATTAACACATCCCCTAAGTTCGCAACGTATTTCAGACCTGAAAACATATGTTGCAGCTTATAAACACAGACCAACTACCCAATCAAAAACGGTTGATTATTGGTATGCGCGTTCATTGGCTAAATTCAACAGCTTCATTGGCAGTCCAAAGGGTATTTTACGAAAAGTACCCAAATCAGATACAGGTGAGATTGCAACTTTAACACGCGCGATTGCCTATCATCGACTGCCAAATAAAAAGAAATCATTGAAAGCGATCAAACGGCTTATCTCGATGCGCCCTAAAGACCCCTATTATCAAGAATTATATGGGCAAATATTATTGGAAAATGGCAACGCATCAAATGCGGTTACCGCCTACCGAAAAGCGGTTCAACAACAGCCTAAAGATGCGCAATTACTTGCAGGCCTAGGGCGTGCCCAATTAGCTGTAAAATCAAAATCATCTGCAAAAACCGCTTTAACTACATTGAAAAAATCATACGCAAGAGATCCGCGTAACGGGCGCATGTTGCGCGATTTAGGTGTTGCTTACGCAAAAACCGGTAATCCGGGAATGGCATCGGCAACTACGGCAGAACGATATGCATTATCTTCAAACTTTAAACAGGCAGAAATACATGCTAAACGCGCTGTAAAATTGCTGCCAGAAGGTTCAACCGGTTGGCGCAGAGCCGCTGATATTTTGGCCATTGCCGAACGCCTTAACAAAGGCAGAAAGAAGAAATAATGTTTAACCAGCTTAAAACTACGGCGGTAATTGCCCTGTTAACATTCTCAAGCCCGGCAATAGCCCTTGATCTTGATCTAGATAACATGTCGGGCGCAGAAAAAGATGCGTTCGGGCAATTAGTGCGTGATTATATACTAGATAACCCTGACATCATCATGGATGCCTTTCGGATACTTGAACAACGACAAGAAGTTGCAGATCTGCATGCAGATACCACGCTTATCGCCGAAAATTTACAAAACATTCAGCATGACGGATTTTCTTGGGAAGGTGGCAACCCCGATGGCGACATCACATTAGTAGAGTTTCTTGACTATAAATGCGGATATTGCAGAAAAGCCCACGATGAAGTGGCAAGCCTTGTAGCAAGTGACGGAAATATTCGTCTAATAGTGAAAGAATACCCGATTTTAAGTCAAGATTCGCTTAATCTATCACGTGCCGCCGTAGCTACATTGCAAAGCTTGGGCCCCGATGCTTACAAAAAAATGCACGACCTATTTATCAGCTACAATGGGCCAGTAACAAATGATGCTATTAGTTTTTTAGCAAACAAAGCAGGGCTGGATGCGCCAACAATCGTGGCGATGATGGATGAACCTTCTGTAGATGGCCAAATCGGTAAAATTCGCCAGCTTGGCCAAGCTTTGAACGTTTCTGGCACGCCCACTTTCATATTTAACGATCAAATCGTTCGGGGTTATATACCCGAAGATAATATGAAACAGATTGTTGCTGAACTTCGCGCCCAAACTCAGTAGTAAAACGGATTTCTTTCACATGAATGCTTTTACCCTGCGTTAAGACAATGTATAAGCAAAAGAATGCCTGTCACGGGAACTAACGGTTGAGGGAAATATGACCAAAAAAGAACAAAACACGGACGTGGAATTCATTCAGTCTTTGGCTGAATTGCTACGCGAAAACGACCTGACTGAATTGCAGGTTAAACGTGACTATGGTGACGACAAACAATTAAACGTACGTATTTCGCGCCAAATTATGGCGGCACCTGTACAACAAATTGCAGCTAGCCCCGCCCTTGTTGCATCTGCACCAGCCGCTGCTGCCAGCCCGGTAGAAGCACCTGCCAATACAGATGATCCTGCTCAACACCCAGGTGCCGTGACCTCACCAATGGTTGGAACGGTTTACTTAGCAGCCGAGCCTGGGGCCGCAAACTTTGTTGCTGTTGGGTCTAGCGTATCCGAAGGCCAGACATTGTTAATCATCGAAGCGATGAAAACAATGAACCAAATTCCAGCACCAAAATCTGGAAAAATCACCCGTATACTTGTGGATGATGGTGCGCCTGTAGAATTTGGCAGTCCCCTTGTCATTATCGAATAACTGCTCATTTCGAAGGAGCTAATGCACCATGTTTTCCAAGGTTTTGATTGCAAACCGAGGCGAGATTGCCCTACGCGTTATTCGCGCCTGCAAAGAATTAGGTATTTCAACTGTTGCGGTACATTCAACTGCAGACACGGACGCCATGCATGTTCGCATGGCCGATGAAAGTGTATGCATTGGCCCACCACCGGGCACCAACAGCTATCTGTCGATACCTGCCATTATTTCTGCATGTGAAATAACAGGGGCGCAAGCTATTCACCCTGGCTATGGTTTTCTGTCAGAGAATGCGGACTTTGTACAAATTGTAGAAGAACATGGGTTGAAATTTATCGGCCCAAGTGCCGCACATATTCGTATGATGGGCGACAAAATAACCGCCAAAGAAACCATGAAAAACCTAGGTGTACCATGTGTGCCAGGCTCTGATGGTGGTGTTCCCACCATAGAAGAAGCCCATAAAGTTGCTGACGAGATGGGTTTCCCTGTAATCGTAAAAGCTACTGCGGGAGGCGGCGGGCGCGGTATGAAACTGGCTAAAACCAAAGCAGACTTAGATGAAGCGTTCAGTACTGCACGCGCAGAATCGAAATCAGCTTTTGGGAATGATGAAGTTTATCTTGAAAAATACCTAACCTTACCACGCCACATCGAAGTACAGGTCTTTGGCGATGGTCGGGGACGTGCGGTTCATTTAGGTGAGCGCGATTGTTCATTGCAACGCCGCCACCAAAAGGTTTTCGAAGAGGCCCCAGGCCCCTGCATCACCCCTGAAATGCGCGAACGTATCGGCAAAACATGTGCTGATGCTGTTGCAAAAATCGGATATGAAGGTGCGGGTACAATCGAGTTCCTGTATGAACGAGACGAGTTCTTTTTCATCGAAATGAACACCCGCCTGCAAGTAGAACACCCCGTAACCGAAGCCATATTCGGTGTTGATCTGGTAAAGCAGCAACTGCGTGTTGCTGCAGGCGAAGAAATGACCCTTGTGCAAGATAACCTGTCTATAAAAGGTCATGCTATAGAGGTGCGTATTAATGCAGAAAAACTGCCGAACTTCACACCCTGCCCTGGCAAGGTTAGCATGTATCATGCACCGGGCGGTTTAGGCGTTCGTATGGATTCTGCCCTATATGACGGCTATTCAATTCCACCATATTACGACAGCTTGATCGGCAAAATAATTGTTACAGGCCGCGACCGCGAAGGTGCGCTTGCACGTCTAAAACGATCCTTGGAAGAGTTGATTATTGACGGTATCGACACCACCGTTCCCTTGTTTCATGCGTTGCTAAAAGAGGACGCGATTTTAACTGGGGATTACGATATTCACTGGCTGGAAAAATGGCTGGAAACGCAGACATTCGAATAAAGGTAGGCGGAATATGACCGCCGATAATACGACTGTCACACCGGAATTATTGCTGTATGCCTATGGTTCTGGTGTGTTCCCCATGTCAGATAGCGTTGATGATCCAGAAATCTATTGGGTTGATCCGCATTTTCGGGGTATTTTCCCGCTTGAAAATTTCCATGTATCCAACAGGCTTGCCCGAAGAATTCGACAAGGGCGTTATAAAGTTAATATCAATCAATGTTTTGAAGATGTTGTAAAAGCTTGTGCTGATCGCAGCGAAACTTGGATTAATGCAGAAATTTTTGACCTTTACCAACAGTTACACAAACTTGGCCATGCCCATTCCGTTGAAGTTATGGAAGATGATGCCTTGGTTGGCGGCGTTTATGGGGTTAGCTTGAACGGCGCATTTTTTGGCGAAAGCATGTTTTCTAAACGCACGGACACTTCAAAAATTGCCCTGACATATCTTATTGCTAGGTTAAAATTTGGTGGTTACAAATTGTTTGACACACAATTTCAAACAGAGCATCTAAAAAGCCTAGGTGCGATAGAAATTCCGCGCAACAGCTATCATAAACGACTGGCGGATGCGATGAATGGACAGGCAGATTTTATGAAACTGCCTGTGATCGTTCAACCCTCAACCGTATTACATTTAAGCAACCACACATCGTAACGCGGATGTTCCAGTGCTGAAAGTGCGGGGCTTGATGCAATCATCCATGCATCAAAACGTGGTGTATCTTCGCGGATATCCTGAATGGTTAACAAAGCGAAAGCATCACCATTTGGATTGTCTTTAGGATAACGGCATTCTTGTAGCGTTATAGTAAGTCTTTCATACGTCAAAGTTTCACCGACAGTCATAGTCAAATCGCGCACTGCACCTGTTAATGTATCCAAAGCGCGCAGCTGCACAGCATTACCATTTTCAGTTACAACTTGGCTTTGTGCATGTGCATAAAAAGTTGTACAGGCCAGTAATAAACCGAAAACGTAGCGCATTATTCCTTACCTGAAACGAATTTCATCAATAAAGTAATAAAACTGATACTGCCTTGCGTATCTTCAATTTCGCCACCGTCTTCTACAGCAAATTCAGATGCGCCGGGTATAATCTCTATAAAGTTGCCACCCAACAAACCTTCGGAACTAACCGAAATCGCTGAATCATCTGGAATGGCAATATCGTCGAAAATAGAAACGGCTATCTCTGCACGATATGTTGTCGGGCTTAATTTCATGCCAGTTACAGTGCCAATTTTCACGCCCGCCATACGAACATCTGTACCAAGTGACACGCCTTCCGCACTGCGAAAGCTTGCCGTTATCTCATTTGTTCCTTCAGGGCTGGAAAGTCCCACAACGTTTGATGCGTAAAACAAAAAACCAATGGCACCCGCAACAACGAGCGCACCAATGGCCGTTTCAATAAGGTTATTTTTCATTGTCTTGCCTCTAGTTTGGCTGCCAAGCTTCATAGTCAGATCTATCAGCAGGCTTTTCTGTTCGAATGCTGCCCGCAGGTGCATACGCAAGTGCTGAACCAGTTAGATTATCCTGATGTGGCTTTTCCCATGATTTATGCGTCATCGGTTTCTTGGTTGGCGGCTCTTTAAATGTATGGTGTAGCCATCCATGCCAATCTGCAGAAACGCGGCTGGCTTCAACATCACCATTATAAATAACCCAACGGCGCTTTGCGTCGCGTGTCTCGTAAAACAGATTACCCGTTTCATCTTCGCCAACAAGCACACCTTTACGCCACGTATAAAATTGTGTGTTCAGGGTTTGCCCATTCCACCAAGTGAAAAGTCTTTTGATGAAGTACATACTGACAGCCTCGTTCTTTATTACTCTGTCTATGCCCAATTTTTCGGGAAACGTCCAGTCAGATTAAGATGCAGAAGCACTTTCATCCGCTGTATCTGCCTCGCTATAAACAATCAACGGTTCGGCTTCGCTTCTTGCAGCCTCAACATTAACCACAACTTCTGTCACATTTTCCAGACTTGGTAACTCGAACATAGTGTTCAATAGTATATCCTCTAGAATAGAACGTAAGCCGCGCGCACCTGTTTTACGTTTGATCGCACGTTTAGCAATCGCGCTTAGTGCATCATCGGTAAATGTCAGTTTTGCATCTTCAAGTTCGAACAAACGTTGATACTGTTTGACTAAAGCATTTTTCGGTTGTGATAGAATAGTAACCAGTGCGTCTTCATCCAAATCGGTCAGGGTCGCAATTACTGGTAAACGGCCGACAAATTCTGGGATCAAACCGAATTTCAATAGATCTTCAGGTTCCAGTTCTGAAATAACTTCACCCACGCCACGTTTTTCTTCGTCTTTTACATCAGCACCAAACCCAATGGAGGATCCTTTGCCACGTTGCGAAATAATACGATCAAGGCCGGCAAAAGCACCGCCACAGATAAACAGTATGTTTGTTGTATCAACCTGCAAAAATTCTTGTTGTGGATGTTTACGCCCGCCTTGCGGTGGTACGCTGGCAACAGTGCCTTCCATGATTTTCAGTAAAGCCTGTTGAACCCCCTCGCCCGACACATCACGTGTGATAGATGGGTTATCAGATTTACGGGTAATTTTATCTACTTCATCAATATAAACGATGCCGCGTTGCGCACGTTCAACATTATATTCTGACGCTTGCAGAAGTTTTAGGATGATATTTTCAACGTCTTCCCCAACATAGCCCGCTTCGGTCAACGTTGTGGCATCGGCCATTGTAAAAGGTACATCCAGAATGCGTGCCAAAGTTTGTGCCAGCAAAGTTTTACCACACCCTGTTGGGCCGATTAACATAATGTTGGATTTAGCCAGCTCAATTTCAGAGTTATTATCTGCATGGTTTAGGCGTTTATAGTGGTTATGTACCGCAACTGATAAAACTTTTTTAGCCATGGTTTGACCGATAACGTAATCGTCTAGAACTTGGCAAATCTCAACGGGTGCAGGGACACCTTCTGTTGTTTTCAATGTAGAGGATTTTGCTTCTTCGCGGATAATATCCATACAAAGTTCAACACATTCGTCACAAATAAAGACCGTTGGCCCCGCTATTAGCTTGCGAACTTCATGTTGGCTTTTCCCACAAAATGAACAGTAAAGCGTGTTCTTCGACTCGCTATTGTCCTTATCTGCCATATTCTACTCCGCTCATATACTACTCAAGGTGCCTGCAAGCACAGGTTCAACCTTATATTACAATAACATTATGGCAGTTTTTCAAACTGCACAATGCCCATATTTATGCCGTTAATATATTAACGGTAATCTAAAATAACGAGAATAAAACCACTGGTATGGTTATTCACTGTCTTCTTCATGCGCGCGCTGTTGTACAATTTCATCAACCAAGCCCCAATCTTTTGCTTCTTCCGCAGTCATAAAGTTATCCCGATCAAGTGCATTTTCCACTGTTTTTAATTTTTGATCGCAATGTTTGACATAAATTTTATTCAAACGATCTTTAAGTTCCAGTATTTCTTTTGCATGCAGCGCAATGTCAGATGCCTGCCCCTGAAACCCGCCCGAGGGCTGGTGCACCATCACGCGTGAGTTCGGCAATGTGAAACGCATACCTTTTTCACCCGCAGCCAACAGCAAAGACCCCATAGAGGCCGCTTGACCGATGCAAAGCGTTGATACTTTTGGTCTAATATATTGCATTGTATCATAAATAGCCAAACCAGACGATACAACGCCACCTGGGCTGTTGATGTACATTGCGATGTCTTTAGTTGGGTTTTCCGCTTCTAGAAACAAAAGTTGCGCCACAATCAACGTTGACATTCCGTCATGCACAGGGCCAGAAACAAAAATTATACGTTCCTTAAGAAGCCGTGAGAAGATGTCATAAGCACGTTCACCGCGCGATGTTTGTTCCACAACCATGGGAACAAGTGTGTTCATATATACGTCTAATGGATTTCTCATAGTCTCGCCTGTCGTTGTTGTTTCGTGCTTATTACACAAAAGTCTAACCAAAACATTAGTGCCGCACAAACAGAGTGGCAAGACCGATACGTACTGATTGCGCCTAATGCCCCAATTTTTTCGATCACATTATCGACGTAAGCCAACACCCCCTATAAGGTTGCAATTTTATCACGCAATCACTCAACGCAGGGGTATAACGTTAGGTCACATTTGACTGAAACCCTTATTGAACTCTAGGGTTTGCATAGGGAAAGTGAATATGATGAGGGAGCATCCTAAGATGACAATTAAAACAATAGCAGCGACCACTGTAATAGTCGCAGCAAGCGCAAGTACAGCATTTGCAGGCGGGCTAGACCGGTCAACCTACAGTTCAAGCATTCTGTTTGAAAAAGGCACATATGCTGAACTCGCTTATGGGTTAACAACACCTAAAGTTTCATCCACTGGATTTGGTGCAGGTGACGGCGATGTTGCGGAAAGCTTTAATACTGTAAAACTTGGCTTTAAAATTGATCTTAATGATAAGATCTCTTTTGCCATGACGTTTAACAACCAACCGGTTGGTGCTGACATTAATTATGCAAACACACCAATTGGCCCCTTCGTTGCAAATGCCGCTGGTTATGTAGACGCTTCTGCCACAACTTTGATTGGTAAATATAAAATTACTGATGCATTCAGTATTTACGGTGGTGCAAAGTACCAAAGTATATCAGCTACTGCCAACATTCTTGCAGCAGGATCATTCGGCGCGGTATTTCAATCGGAAGATAAATTTGGTTATATCGCTGGTGTTGCCTTTGAAAAACCCGAGATCGCAATGCGTGTCGCTCTTAGCTACGAGTCAAAAATCGAATATAATCTAAACACCTTAAATGCTGGTGGTGTTTCTGTTGGGACTACCACTTCTGCCACTCCAGAGGCATGGACATTAGAATTCCAGTCTGGTGTTGCACCAAAAACACTTGTGTTTGGTAAAATTCGCAGAGCCATGTGGAGTGATGCCAACATCTTCGTTCCATTATTTGCTCCAGGAACAACAGGTGCTTTAACAACATTTACAGATGTAACATCATATGAGCTAGGCGTAGGGCGTAGATTTTCAGATAAAGTTACTGGTGCTATCACTTTTTCATATGAAAAAAAGGACGGCACTGTAAGCAGTCTGTTTGCGCCAACAGATGGATTGTTTGGTATTTCAGTAGGTACATCAGTTAGCATCGGCAAAGGTGCCAAAATTTCTGGCGGTATTAGCTACTCTAAACGTGGTGATACAACTACAGCGATTGGACCATTTACGGATAACACAGTTACTACTGTTGGCATGAAGCTTTCTAAAAACTTCTAATCCAAACATCATATAGAGTTTAAAAGCCACCTTTTTAGGTGGCTTTTTTCATGGCAAATTCCCAAATAAAAAAGGCACCCAAAATGGATGCCTTTAAATAAGTTTTAAGAGGTGCGTTTATTCTTCGTCTAAAGCCTCAACAGCTTTTTGAAGCTCTTCTTTCGCAACTACTTTTTCTGTTACATCCGCAACTTCCATAATGTGATCTACAACTTTATCTTCAAACAAAGGTGCGCGAATTTGTTGCAAAGCTTGCTCATTTTTCTGAATAAATTCAAAGAACTGGCGCTCTTGGCCGGGATATTGTTGTGCTTGTTGCATAACAGCTTGCTGCATTTCTGCATCTGTCACTGTGATCTCTTTAATCGAGCCAACTTCTGCCAACAACAAGCCTAAACGTACACGGCGTGTTGCCAGTTTTACATGCTCGTCTGTTGCTGTAATTTCCGGGTGGTCATGGCCCTCTACTTCAGGGTTTTCCTCATGCCATAATTGGTGTGCAATTTGGTTTGATTCAGATGTCACTAGGCTTGGTGGCAATTCAAAACTCACCAAATCATCCAACCCGTCCATAAGGCCGCGTTTTGTAATCATCCGTGCAGCACCAGCGAATTCAGTTTCCAAACGATCGGTAACTTGCTTTTTCAAATCTTCAAGACTTTCAGCACCGAATTTTTTTGCCAACTCATCATCGATTTCAGCAGCAACAGCACCTTTAACAGCGTTCACTGTACACTCAAACACAGCATCTTTACCTGCAAGCGCTTCTGATCCGTATTCAGCAGGGAAAGTTACGTTTACAACAACATCCTCACCTGCTTTGGCACCAACCAGCTGTTCTTCAAAACCTGGGATGAAGCTGTTTGAACCAAGAACCAAAGGATAATCGTCGCCTTTGCCGCCTTCGAATGCAACATCGTCAACTTTGCCCAAGAAGTTAATCACAACTTGGTCGCCATCTTTGGCTTTTGCGCCTTTTTTCTTATCTTCGTAGTTAGTGGCTGTTTCTGCAAGATTTGCCAAAGCTTCTTCAACATCGGCATCATCGGCTTTAACCACCAATTTTTCTAACTTCAGTTTAGAAAAGTCAGTTTCTGGAATTTCTGGCAAGCATTCATAGCTTAATGCTACTTCAACGTCATCACCCTCTTTCCAATCTTCATTGGTCATTTTAATGTCAGGTTGGCCCGCTGGTCTATCACCAGATTTTTCAAAATGATCTTTAGTTGCAGCGTCAACACTTTCCTGCATGGCTTCGCCTAATACAGATGGGCCGAATTGCTTTTTAAGCATTGCAAGTGGTACTTTACCCTTACGAAATCCTTTGATTTCAACATTTGGTTGGGCTTCTAAAAGCTTTGCATTCACTTTGTCTGCTAATTCCTGCGCTGTGACAGTAATGGCATAACCGCGTGATAAACCTTCGTTCAGGGTTTCTGATACCTGCATTATGGCGTCCTTTAATTGGTAGGGGTACAGGCACAAGCCCACACCCACAAGCATGGGTAAAACTAGCGTCCTTCTAAGGCTTGATTTGACTCTGTGCAAGGGCGATTTACCCCATTACACATAAGGTTTAGCCAATAGTCGAAAACCGCGCAAAAACAGGGTGATGATCCGTATGTTCAAACCCCAGATCGATGGTTTCAATCACCTTAACAGATACGTTAGGTGAAATAACAAACCCGTCAACAACAGAGGTATAACTTTGTCCCTTAACATATGCGCTACTTAAGGATCGCAAACTGGCCACTTTAGGGTCTGCACATATCATCCACCCCTTGGGCACATGTTTTTGGCTTAAATCAAACCCTTCAAATACTGCTTTTCCCTTTGCCATATGCGGGAATTCGGTCTTTGACAGGCGCATATTCCAATCACCACCGATAATAACATAATTGCCTGCTTCATATGCCTTTTGCGCAAAGTCAAAAAGCGCCTTCATCTGCTGTTTACGAATATTAGCACCTTCATCAAATGCAGATAAATGTATGTTGATTACAACCCACAGGCCAGTTTCACCCTCAATCGGGTATTCTTGTACAATCGCCCCATAATACTTCTTTAAAAACCCGTAATAAAACGGATCTTGCGGCAAATCTAACGCGCGGGTCTGCAATAAACGGGTACGGGCAAAATTTGCCATACCGTGGCATAATTTCAAAGGTGCCGGTACAAACCGTGTTTGAAAATCCGCCCAAAAGCACTGCGAGTACTCTGTTAACCTTTCATTAATATGGTATTGTACATCCACACCACGGGTTAAAAAACCTGCGTTAGCGGTTTCTTGCAGTAAAACGGCATCCGCATCAAAATCCACCAATTTACCAGCAATGGCCTTTGCCGCCTTTTCAATTTCACCCTGCGGTAAAGCGCGCAGGTTTTTACCCCCATCAATAACCAAATCAGCCTTTGCACCTAAAGCAGCAAAACCAATATTCCAAGTTAAAACAGTAAGTTGTGATTTGGAGTTAATTTGATTATCGATATTAGATACATCAAGCAGCCCATATTTTGGCGCAGCCCAGCGGTTGTACAAAAACCACCCGCAGCCTACCAAAATAATTCCAATAACCCCTATCAACATATCCGCCCCATCAAACCAATTCCAAAGCCTAATATGATTTTAGACAGGCAAGCAAGCAAGGCCATAGCTATTTGGATCATTTTCGTAATTGAAGGTAGAAGAAAGTGGTACGGGTGAAGGGACTTGAACCCCCACGCCTCGCGGCGCCAGAACCTAAATCTGGTGCGTCTACCAATTCCGCCACACCCGCACATTTTTCGAACAGTAGGTTAGTTTGTTCGAATTTCTTGGGCCTTCTAGCGCATGTTTTTCCCCTTGGCGAGAGGAAAAGTAACCTTACAGCCCTAAATCTTGAAAAACTTTTGGCAGTTGCTCTGGCAAATCCTCTGCAATCAAACCGGGGCCGAATTTCAACGCACATTCCACATGCAACCAAGCAGCAGTTTCGGCTGCCTGCATAGGTGAAAATCCACGCGCCAATAGCCCCGTTATAAACCCCGCCAACACATCGCCTGACCCAGCTGTCGCCAACCAAGGGGCCGCACGTTCATAATGCGCCGAGTTAATTGCACACTGGCCATCAGGTGCCGCAATCACCGTATCAGCACCCTTGAACAACACAACACACCCCGCCCGCTTTGCCGCCGCGCGGGTTGCATCCACTTTGGAATAGGCAGGGCCTTTTTCAAGGTATGTATTCAGCTTCTTTACAATATCTGGAAACAATGCCTTAAACTCACCCGCATGAGGGGTAAGTATACAATTTTCATGAAGTAACGCGAACAAAGTATCTGGATCATCTCGTTTCTTTTTTTGCGCAAAAGGTGAGCTAAAGGCCCGAAGAACATCCGCATCTAAAACTAGGGGCTTATTACTTCTTGTCATATGCACAACAAATCTTCTTGCTTTGGCACCCATTATTTCATCTTCTTCACCTAAGCCAAATCCAGGCCCGATACAAATTGCACGCACTCGGTGATCTTCCAACGGCCAAATAAAATCATCAGCATCAGCGCAAGTATCCAGCATTATAGATGTCAGATGTGACGCACATTCTAATTGTGCGTCTGGGGGGCAAACCACAGTAACAAGACCAGCACCAACACGTAATGCCCCGCGCGCTGTCAAACGGGCCGCACCGGTTTTTCCAATCCCACCTGATAGAATAACAGCGTGCCCGTGGGAGTGTTTGTGTTCTGCCCTTTTAAATTTCGGCGTTAGTGATTTATCCAATGATAAATAATCCTCGGCTGTATTAGAAATGGTCAGGTTTGAAGAGTTTAAGGAATGCGGATAACGAGATGGTAATCCAATATCCTTCAATACTAAGTTTGCATATTGGTTGTGCTCGCCCCCAATATAATGGCCAATTTTAGGCAGATGAAATGTGATCATAAGTTCAGTTGGCATTGAACACCTAAATACTCGCCCACTATCGGAACATATCCCCGATGGAATATCGATGGAAATGACAGCTGGTCGTTGGCCTAACGGTGTTCTAGCAATGCTCTTAATTACCCTTGCCAAATCTCCCTTAATATTACGTGTAAGTCCAGTTCCAAAAATTGCATCAATAATCCAAGTTTTGCCAGCGGCATCAAGTGAAGTAGTTTCATAATCATTAATTTGAAACAACTCTAGAGAGGCAACCTCCCCCATCTCCCGCCACCGCTCACAATTCGCCTTCGCATCCGCAGGAAGCTTCCCTTCATCCCCATAAAGAAAAACCTCAACCTCCCAACCCCACTCTTTCAGCAACCGAGCCACCACAAACCCGTCACCACCGTTATTGCCCGGCCCACATAAAACCACCGCGCGGTGATCGGTTTTCGCCAGCTCCGGCCATTCCTCAAAAATCGCCTCAACCACGCCTGCGCCAGCGCGTTCCATCAGCTCCAATCCTGTGACTTCGCCACTATCGATTGCAGCCTGTTCAATGGCGCGCATTTGGGCGGCAGTTAGTAGTTCGGTCATAGCAAAGAATCCATTCTGTCTAATTACTGTGCAACTTGCCTATTTTTTAGGCAAATACACTAAATTCAGCATCACATTCAAACAGGCGTATCACAGGTCATTTGCACATTATGCTAAACCCCTACATCACTGCACTCAAGCATTAGTCAGGAGTCTTGTGATGAAAAAGATCGAAGCCATAATTAAACCGTTCAAACTAGACGAAGTCAAAGAGGCCCTGCAAGAGGTTGGCATTCAAGGCCTAACCGTGATCGAAGCCAAAGGCTTTGGCCGTCAAAAAGGTCATACCGAACTTTATCGCGGGGCTGAATATGTTGTCGATTTCCTACCAAAGGTCAAAATCGAAATTGTCTTGGAAGCGGGCCAGTTAGACGCAGCCATAGAGGCAATAATCGATGCCGCCCGCACTGAAAAAATCGGTGACGGCAAAATATTTGTATCCACCATTGAACAAGCCATTCGTATTCGTACGGGTGAAGAAGGCGTTGACGCGCTTTAATCTAACAAACTGAAACCTGCTCTTATAAGGAATGACAAAATGAGTGCAAAAGATCTAGTCAAACGCATAGCCGATGAAGACATCCAATATGTAGACATCCGTTTCACAGACCCGCGCGGCAAGCTGCAGCATGTGACCGTTATCAACGACGAAGTTGACGAAGACTTCCTTGAAGGCGGCTTTATGTTTGATGGCTCATCCATCGCCGGTTGGAAATCTATCGATCAATCAGACATGAAACTGATCGTTGATTGCGATAGTGCTTATATTGATCCGTTTTACGCAGAAAAAACCATCTGTGTGCATTGCCACGTGGTTGAACCAGATACTGGCGAAACATATGAACGTTGCCCACGTTCTACAGCTATGCGTGCCGAAGCTTACCTGATTTCCACAGGCATTGGCGATCAGTCGTTCTGGGGCCCAGAAGCTGAATTTTTCTTGTTTGACGATGTACGTTATTCTAACAGCATCAACAAAGTATCATACGAGGTTGATGCAGCCGACGCATCTTGGAACACAGACACAGAATATGAAATGGGTAACATGGGCCACCGCCCGGGCGTTAAGGGGGGCTACTTCCCAGTAAACCCAACTGATGCCGCCCAAGACATCCGCTCTGAAATGTTGTCTACGATGAAGCGCATCGGTATGAAAGTTGACAAACACCACCACGAAGTGGCGTCTTGTCAGCACGAGCTTGGCCTAGTGTTTGGCCCATTGACCAAACAAGCGGATGACTTGCAAAAATACAAATACATCATCCACAACGTGGCCCACGCATATGGTAAATCTGCTACCTTCATGCCAAAACCTATTGCAGGCGATAACGGCACAGGCATGCACGTGAACATGTCGATCTGGAAAGAAGGCAAGCCTTTGTTTGCAGGTGATAAATACGCTGACCTGTCTCAAGAAGCCTTATATTTCATCGGCGGCATCCTAAAACACGCCAAAGCGTTGAATGCGATCACAAACCCGGCCACAAACAGCTACAAGCGCCTGATCCCAGGTTTTGAAGCCCCCGTGCTACGCGCCTATTCAGCATCAAACCGTTCGGGTTGTGTACGTATTCCTTGGGCCGAAAACCCAAAGGCAAAACGTGTAGAGGCCCGTTTCCCTGACCCGGCTGCAAACCCATACTTATGTTTCTCAGCATTGTTGATGGCTGGCCTTGACGGCATCAAAAACAAAATTGATCCGGGCGAAGCGCATGACAAAGACTTGTATGATTTACCAGCCGAAGAATTAGCCGAAATTCCTACCGTTTGTGGTTCATTGCGCGAAGCATTGGATGAACTGGAAAAAGATATGGATTTCTTGTTGGCAGGCGACGTGTTCACCAAGTCACAAATCGAAGGCTTTATGGAACTAAAATGGGAAGAAGTGTACGCATATGAGCACACACCACACCCTGTTGAGTACCAAATGTACTATAGCTGCTAGGATTTAAGCAGATTTGAAACACGAAAGGCCCCTGATTTTTCGGGGGCCTTTTTTTTCGAAGTTACCCCAATAGTGTACAATATTCTTTTTTATATTGATTTATACTTCTAGTGAAAAGCTCTGGTAAACTTTCATTAATTAGGCCCTCATTCAAAATAAAGAACCTTTTACTCTCTACATAAACATATCCATCTGCACCTTTACGAGGAGATTTCCCAATCGCATTCTTGTGCTTCCTAAAGTTAGGTACTTCATGTATCGCAACATTAGGTGCAACCATATCAAATAACACTATTGCTCCATGAGGCTTCAATGCGCCCTTATTGATATTTTTAAGTATTATATAGTTTGTCATCTTTTTCTTATTAGCTGTACCAATGTTAGTGACAGACAAATCAAATACAAATGATGACCATAACGGCCAAGGCTTTTCTTCGTTATACGGCTTATAAACGTAAGTTGTAATCACACAGCCCGAAACAGTAATTGTATGCCTAGCAGCTTTGGATTCTGTGGTTCCACCAATAATTATTCTTTCAATTAATTGCTCTTTACTTATATGTTCTTTTGCACATAACGCTGATCCATAAAATACGAATACCCCAAACAACACGCTTAAATAAATAAATTTCATTATATAAACCTGTTATTGTTTTTTGTGTAATTCAGAGTACAACATTAGCCCATAACCACACAGCAAATCCGACAATTTGCCCCAAGTGTCATTGAACTCTACCAGCCCAAGCCCTGACTTTGCCCATAATTCGCCCACAGTCGCCACACCATCAATTTTCCCCAGTAATCTGGCAGCTTTAGGCGATATGCCCAAGCCGATTTTCTGACCGTTAATAGCCACAGGCAATCCGCCACGTTGTATTATAAATGCAGCCGCTTTTTGGGGGTCTTCACCAATAAAATGCGGTATCGCAGACGGGTTAGTTGGGTCAACTTTCACCACATCCCCCTGTTTCATCGCATAGCCCACATGGGTTTTCATATTACCGCGCAGCTTTTCAGCCAATTGCATCTGCCCAATCGCATCAATATCGTCAGGCAATTTAAAATCAGGCGGCAATAGACCATCCAAGCTGTACATCGCAGGTTGGGTAAAGCTGGCCAACTCCATACCTGCCGCCTGTATCAAACCTGCAACATCACGCACTGTTAACGACACATCTTGGCTATGCAGCAATAAATCATAGAACCCCGCATCGCTGGCATTATGATCCCCTACCAGATCGTTTCGCTTAAACGGGTGGTTTTGAGGTATATTTTGAAACACTAACTTACCAAAGGCCAAACGGTTTTGCGGAGTCATGCCCGCACTCAATTCACCTAACGCTTGTTGCAAAGGATAAACCCCACTGCGCCCATATGGTGCATAAATCATAAAACCCAAACCACCCTTGGGGGCCAAGGCGTTGGCTAAAGCATTAAACCCAGCTTGCGGATCAGGTAAATGATGCAAGACCCCACAACAATCAATATAATCAAAGGTACCATAATCGGCCGCATCCAGCAGGCTACCTGTGACAAAGATAATGTTCTTTAACTCACGTATTTTGGCGCGCCTCTTTGCTATTTTACGGGCAGAAACTGACAAATCTAAATATGTGATCTCATAGGGACGATTAGCGTCGGTTAAAACCTGTGCTATCTGTATCAACCCATCACCAGAACCGCCGCCAGCCACTAAAATGCGTATTTTTTGCGACCAGTCACGACTACCGCCAAAAACATGGTGGTCAATTTCCATCGGGTTAGACGGTGAACCTGTAATAAGGCGTTTGCGTTCATCTTTAGGGTCACGCGCAGGGTATGGGTAGGCATTGTAATGATCTTGAATATCCGTCGGCACGCGTTCATCCCCGTTATATGCTTGAAACAAGGTATTTTGAACACTGCCCATAGATAATTACAATAGTAATCCTTGTAACACCCCACGTGGTGGGCATAAAATACACTATTCAGTTTGGAATACCCTGACATGCTACAAGAAAGACAGCTTACAAAATTAGAATTCATGGATTTGCTTGAATTAAGTCAGGCAGGTATAGTGCGCATGAAAACCAGGGTGGCACTGATGACAAGCCTTGGGGCTGTTTTGATGTTGATATTCCCCGCCTGGATCATATTGTCATGGTATGTACCTACGATTATTCTGGATTTATTAAATCTTAGAGTTCAAAAATTAATCAGCAATGCCCATTCCAAAGGTACCGTATTGGGCACATCAGTTCGCAATCACTATTTTCTGGTTTCCTGGGCAGAATCGTTTTGCATATGCGGACTGGTCATTGCCATGTCGGTTTACGAAGGCCAGATTCCACATTTTATTCCGTATATAATTCTTTTGTGCACATCCATATACGTCGCAACCAGCGTCTTTCAAAATGCACATCTGATGATCGGCCATTTGATATTACACAATATAACTTTAATATTCATATCTGTTCGGGATGTTTACATCACATACCCGATGACAGATACACTGATATGGGCGCAGTTATTTTCATCTTTGCTGGTGGCATATTTTCTGGCAGACAGCTATTTGTTCTTACATAAAATCCATCTTGATAGACGGGCCAAATCACAAGAGATAGATGATGCACGGCAATATGCGGAAAGCTTAATAAAACAAAAAAGCGACCTTATTTCCGCGATAAGCCATGAATTACGCACGCCCTTGAACGGTATATTAGGGTTTACTCAGGTCGTACAATCAACCCGATTGACCAAAAAACAGCATGAGTATGTTGAGCTTATTCAAAATTCGGGCAAAGATTTACAACTTATATTATCAAACATACTAGACAGTGAATCCTTGGAACAAGATCGGTTGCAAATCAATGCGGTAAAAACCGATGTTCGCCAGGTGCTGAACCGCTCATTGAAATTCTTTGAAACCCTTGCATTGGAAAAGGGTATAGATCTGAAATTAACCGTGGATAAATCTGTACCCACTGCAATTCTAATTGACGAAACCAGATTGGCGCAATGTGTATCAAATCTGATTGCGAATGCAGTACATTATACGCAAAAAGGCAGCGTTTTTATAAAAGCAACTACGCAAGGTAATAAATTGCTCATATCCGTTTTGGACACCGGAATAGGCATTCAGCAACAAAATACGGATCGTATCTTTGAAAAATTCGCGCAAGAGGAAAAACAGGAAATTTCCCAAACGGGTACAGGCCTGGGTCTTTGGTTGGTTAAAAATATAACACACGCAATGAACGGGGAAGTATCCTTGGTGAAAACTTCTGATATGGGAAGTGAGTTTTTGTTGTCGTTTGAATTAAATCTAATGCCTGATGCCGTGGAAAAGCCGTCAAATTCGCTTGCAAACAAACGCATACTGCATATTGAAGATACTGAAACCAATCTGATGTTGGTAAATCTTTGGCTTCAAGAACAACATGTTATCGTAACCGAAGCTAAAACTGGAAAAGAGGCAATCACACTTCTTAAGCAAGAGATGTATGATATTATTCTATGTGATCTACACTTACCTGACTGCATAGGAACGCTTCTGATAAAACAAATCCGCGCGTTGCAAAATGCTAATGCGACTATCCCCGTAATTGCACTAACGGCACAGCCCGAAAAAGTGACCGAGGCAAACGTAAATAATGGATTTAATCAAATTTTAAGTAAACCCGTTGACCAAGGATTGCTGATTGCAACTCTAAAACAAGTGTAATCAGTAGCCCATATTAGCGTTCACACTTAAATCAGTGGCCCTGAAGATGGGTCTTTTTTTGTGGACAGCTAGGTTAGTTCACGCCAAACTAAACCAGTAAACTAGTTTACTAATTATGTAGTAATTCAAAAGGATTAATCATGGCATTTCACTTACTCAGATTACTCCTGTTTCTTGCAAGCATACTTATTGTAAGCGTTGGTATTTCTTTCTTTTTTCTGGGGCCAAATGCAACTGCGTCACTCACGCTCGATAGCCTGCAACTCTTTTTACCCAATCCCGAAAAAATAACCGATATGACGGGCCCAAATGTTGATAGCGAATTGCGCTTTTTTGCACCATTCCTAGTTGCTTACGGGGTTCTTCTATTCTTATGCGCCAAGCATTTGCGCACACATCTTTACTACGTGCCGCACATGCTAGTGGTATTCTTAATTGGTGGTTTAGGGCGTGTTTTATCGTACATTACAGTAGGGGAACCGCATCCGCTGTTTGTACACCTCATGGTCATAGAAGTGGGGTTGCCAATTCTATTTTACTTTTTGTACACCCGCGTTGTTGCCAGCATCACCCAAGATTAAGATAGGCACGGTCTTCAGCACTCATTCGATCTTCGGGTGCAACAAAACTATGTATGCCAAATACAATCGCCCCTGATTGGGGTAATTTGCGTAATGTCTGCCGTTCAACCCGCACCCAGCGTTTTGTACCTGTCAGTTGCCGCTTTATGCCTTCCCGCCTTGGCTGAAATAAATCTGGGTCAGAATAAATCAAAAAATTCGCCCGCCACAATGGTTGCTCTGGACGCATCAAATCAAACATATTTTGCACTTTTTTCGCCATCACCCCCGAATAATTGTCAACAGGTTCATGTATAGCAACCATCGGCTTGCCAATTTTATCCTCCAACCGCCAACTAGCGGGAAAGCACAATGCGGCGGCTTGCAAAACATGTTCATTGCCTTGTTTGGTTAATACGCAGAAATCCTGCTGCCCCAAACGCCCTATCGTCTCAATCGCCGTCCACTTACCCAAAGGCACAAGCACCCTATCGGGCCGCATCACACCCTCACTACCAACCACATAACCCTCAACTGTTTTTAAATGACTCACTAACATCTCTAGCAATTCATTAACGGCAACATGAACATCTGTGCGCATCGCCAAAACCTTACTGGTTTGGTTATTCATTAAATGTTCACGATATAACATTTGCCGCTCAAACGCGTCGTCCACCCACACCCAATCACTTAAATCTAGCGGTTGTATGCCAGGTAATCGGCTTGTCGCGGCTTTCAACCAAGGTTTAACGCGCATCGCTTTTTGAGTAATTTCAGAAAATTTATGCGGCATTTTACAGATTTCCAATTACGACACGAATAAAAATAAAAAAGCCGCAAACTGACTTGCAGTAAAGCAAAATCACAGGCCATTTATACAAAAGGATATATATCATGGCCCAACCCTATTCCCAGACACGCAAAATAGACCCAACACGGGGTGACACGTTAGCGGACGGCAGCCCGAACAATGGCGACCGTATTGAAATCGGCCCTACCCTACTTGCCCTTCGTGAATGGGAAGCGGCTGGCCTAACAGCCCCCAATCTAGAGGCCATGCGCGAGTACCGCTGGAAACGTCTTACCCAGCATATCGTCGACCGTGATTATGGTGGCTTACTGATGTTTGACCCGCTTAATATCCGGTATGCCACCGACAGTACCAACATGCAGCTATGGAACACCCACAACCCGTTTCGCGCAGTGCTGTTATGTGCGGATGGGTATATGGTGATCTGGGATTATAAAAATTCACCATTTTTAACTGAATTTAACCATCTTGTACGTGAACAACGTTCGGGTGCTGATCTGTTTTACTTTGATCGAGGCGATAAAGTTGATATCGCCGCTGACGCATTTTCAAAAGAAGTCCGCGATCTTATCAATGAGCATGGCGGAGCTAATAACCGACTTGCCGTCGACAAAGCCATGCTTAATGGCATCCGTGCATTAGAAGCACAGGGTTTTCAGATTATGGAAGGCGAAGAAGTCACCGAAAAATCCCGGTCTATAAAAGGCCCTGATGAAATTCTGGCAATGCGCTGCGCATCTCATGCTTGTGAAGCCGCCATTCAGGACATGTTTGAAGCTACAAAGGTCGGCATGAGTGAAGATGCCATTTGGGCAGAACTGCACAAAGCCAATATCAAACGTGGTGGCGAATGGATAGAAACTCGACTTCTAACAACAGGCCCGCGCACCAACCCTTGGTTTATGGAATGTGGCCCAAGAGAATTGCAAAACAATGAAATTGTCGCCTTTGATACAGACCTAATCGGGTGCTATGGCATGTGCGTCGACATCAGCCGTACATGGTGGATTGGTGATAAAAAACCACGCCCCGAAATGATCTATGCCATGCAACATGCCCATGAACACATCATGACCAATATGGATATGATGAAACCGGGCCTTTCGTTGCGCGATCTAACCTTTAAGGGCCACCAACTTGACGACCAGTATATCAAAGGCCAGTACGGTTGCCGCTTTCATGGGGTTGGTTTGTGTGACGAATGGCCCTTGATTGCTTACAAAGAAGGTTTTGTTGAAGGTGCGTTTGATTATGATCTGCAACCTGGTATGGTGCTTTGTGCCGAAGCTTTGGTTAGCCCCGAAGGCGGTGATTTTTCTATAAAGCTAGAAGATCAGGTGCTTGTCACCGAAGATGGCTATGAAAACCTGACAAAATACCCGTTCTGCCCGCATCTAATGGGAAACACATAATCCTTTCAATCCGTCACAAGCACGTGACAAATTATTATCGTAACTTGCCTCTATTATTGTTAGAGTTACCTTTGTGATACAATGAAGGATAATGACAGCAATGCCACAAAGCAAAATCACATTTATGGGCCACTCAGGCCAACCGCTCGCCGCCCGCTTGGATATGCCCAGCGGACAATTACGTGCAACAGCGATATTTGCGCATTGTTTCACCTGCACCAAAGATATACCGGCTGCACGGCGCATATCATCGCGCCTTGCCTCTATGGGCATTGCCGTTTTACGGTTTGATTTTACTGGGCTGGGCCATTCAAAAGGCGAATTCGAAAACACCAATTTTACCACCAATGTAAATGATTTGGTTCATGCCGCCGAATACCTTTCTAAAAATCACAATGCGCCTGCCCTGTTAATCGGCCATTCTCTTGGTGGTGCCGCAGTTCTGAAAGCTGCAGGACTTATCCCGTCAATTAAGGCTGTCGTCACCCTTGGTGCCCCAGCAGATCCTGGCCACGTTGTGCATAATTTTGGCAGCTCACTGGAAGAGATTGAACAAAACGGCTCTGCCAAAGTCAGCCTTGCAGGCCGACCTTTCACCATTACTCAGGATTTTGTCTCAGATGTATCTGCCGCAAACCTGACCCACTCGATTGCAAACTTAAAGAGTGCTTTGTTGGTATTGCATTCCCCGATTGACGCGACCGTTGGCATTGAAAATGCAGCACAGATTTTTTCAACGGCAAAACACCCAAAAAGCTTTGTGACATTGGACAATGCTGACCACTTAATAACCAATAAAGAAGATGCCGAATACGCAGCCGAGGTTATTGCAGCTTGGTCTGTACGCTATCTTGGCATCCGCCAACCTGCCGCCCCTATTGGCGCACCAGAGGGTATTGTACGCGCGACAGAAGCAGACAGTGATGGATTCTTACAAGATATCACGGCCGGCCCTTTGCACCACACACTTGCAGATGAACCCGTAACATATGGCGGATCCGACAAAGGCATGACGCCCTATCAATTCTTATCAGCTGGGCTTGCAGCCTGTACATCGATGACTGTGCGCATGTATGCTAGGCGCAAAAACTGGCCTTTAGACAGCGTATTTGTTGATGTTACCCATAATAAAGTACACGCCCAAGATTGCGACACCTGCCAGACGACCATAGGCAAGGTCGATATTTTCACCCGTGAAATTCACCTTTCGGGTGCGCTGAATGATGACCAAAAACAAAAGTTGTTGGAAATTGCCGATAAATGCCCCGTTCACCGTACTTTTGACAGTGAAATCAAAGTTAAAACTATTTTAGCTGATTAAACCCTAACCGCGACGTTGATCGGGGTGTAAAGACGCCCCTAAAATATGATCTGAGTTATGAACAACCTGTTGTGCTTGCCCAACAATCAATGGATCAGGGGCCGTGACTATACTGGTGTCTTTATCGGGGTAATCAACACTGTTCAGGAAATGCAGCATACAATTAATCCGTGCGCGTTTCTTGTCATCAGACTTTACAATCGTCCAAGGCGCATCCGCCGTATCCGTGTAAAAGAACATCGCCTCTTTGGCTTCTGTATAATCATCCCACTTGCTTAAACTAGCTTTATCAATCGGCGACAATTTCCACCGTTTTAACGGGTCTTCACTGCGCGAAGCAAAGCGTTTTTTTTGCTCTTCTTGACTAACTGAAAACCAATATTTGTACATATGAATTCCAGACCGTACCAGCATACGTTCATAATCTGGGGTTTGGCGCATAAATTCTAGATACTCATTGGGCGTACAAAACCCCATAACACGCTCTACACCTGCGCGATTATACCAACTGCGATCATACAGAACCATTTCACCCGAAGTTGGTAAATGTTCTATATAGCGCTGAAAAAACCATTGGCCGATTTGACGTTCGCCAGGTTTGGGCAAAGCAACAACGCGTGCGGAACGTGGGTTCAAATGTTCCATAAACCGCTTAATAGTCCCCCCCTTGCCTGCCGCATCACGACCTTCAAACAACAGCACAAATTTTTGTCCAGTATCCTGCGCCCAAAGTTGAACCTTCAACAGTTCTGATTGTAACGCACGCTTACGAGCCTCATACTCTTTTTTGCCCATCTTTTCATGCGCCGTTTTTTCCTCTGGGTTAAACGCGTTTGCAACCGCATCGGTTGAAACAGTCGGAAAAGTAGCTTCTTGTGCAGCTTCATTTACATTGGCCGTAGCGGTTGGTTTTTTCGGTGTCGCCATTGTCGTCATGTAAGTATCTCCATTTGAATGCCGCAATATAACATAAGGACCACAACCCTGTGTTGACCCAGATCAAGTCTGCAAGTATAAAATTAAATTTTCAAAACGATCATTATATATTCCTAGGGATAATTTTAGATGCAAAACTCAAAGTACTTTTAGCAATTAAATCAAAGTTTAAGCGATTTTAATCCGCTAATTCTGTCAACAGTGTTCTGCTATTATAAGCGTTGTTTCCAAACAGGAAACAGTATCATAGTGGCTTGTAATATTTGAATAATACCCTAAACTGCACCTGCTCGTTAAATTAAAATATTGGGGAATTTTTTATGTTTGGTTTTGTGCTTTTATTATTGGTTGCAGCAGGTATTGCCGATGCAAATGACGGGTCAAGTTCACCTGTCGATGATGTAACAACAGATGGTGATCTAACCACTGGAACAGATGGGGACGATGAAATTGAAACCTTTGCTGGAAACCAGTTAATCAACGGACTTGGCGGCAACGACATAATTTCATCTGGTGATGGCGACGATACAGTTACCGGTGGTAATGGTAATGACACAATCACATTGGGTAACGGCGACGATGCAGCCAATGGCCAAAATGGCGATGACACAATCCTAGGTGGCTTGGGTAACGACGTAATTGGCGGCGGTGCAGGTTCTGACGCCCTATTTGGCGGCGGTGCTAACGACAATATTTCTGGTGGCAGAGGCGACGATCTAATCGAAGGCGGCACTGGGTTTGACACGTTGGAAGGCAACCAAGGTGATGACGATATATTCGGACAAGAAGGTAAAGATACGCTTATTGGCGGCTTCGGCAATGACGACCTATATGGTGGTGCATGGCATGATGTCCTTCTGGGCGGTGCGGGCCAAGATCTATTATCTGGTGACAACGGCAACGACCAACTAGATGGCCAAGACGGTAATGACACCTTGTTTGGTGGCGAAGGCAACGACTTACTTGAAGGCGGCGCAGGATTTGATGATCTAAGCGGCGACCTAGGCAATGACACCTTATTCGGCAATGAGGGCAAAGATGTACTTTCTGGCGGCGAAGGTAATGACCAACTAAATGGCGGCGTTTGGGATGATACCTTAAATGGCGGCGCAGGCGATGATGTTCTGTTTGGCGGTAGAGGTGCCGATATTCTATCAGGCGATGAAGGTAACGATAGTCTGTTTGGTGGTGAAGGCAATGATACGCTTATCCTGTCTTCCACAGATCAAGCAACCGGCGGCGGTGGTGCTGATACCTTCGGATTAACCGCAACTGGGTTAGCAGCAACCGCAACTATAACTGACTTCAATGCATCAGCTGATACAATCAACATCAGCTATGACAGCGCAGGCGGCGTAGCCCCTGTTCCAGTTGTAACGGTCACTGACTTTGGCGATGGCACAGGTGCTGACGTTTCTGTTGACGGCGTACTTGTAGCCTCGGTTACTGGCGCACAAGGAATTGATCCTACATCAATCGTTTTAACAGCAGTTTAATACAGACAAAGGCCGGTATGGGTATTGCCCGTACCGGCCTTTTTCTATTTGGGCCCAAATTAGGCTCAACTACATGTACCCCTTTGTTCTATTTTATTCTATGCTTACAAAAAACGAGCAAATAAGAATCGACAATGGCCGCAACAGACCTTTTCAACACCGACGACGCAGAAACCGACTATAACGCATCCAGTATTGAAGTACTTGAGGGGTTAGAGCCTGTGCGCCTACGCCCGGGCATGTATATCGGCGGCACAGATGACCGCGCTTTACACCATATGGTGGCCGAGGTGCTGGACAATTCAATGGATGAAGCCGTTGCAGGGCACGCCACACGAATTGACGTAGAGCTGCTTGCCGATTTCTCTATCACCATCCGCGATAATGGGCGCGGTATCCCTGTCGATCCACACCCCAAGTTCCCAGATAAATCCGCCTTAGAAGTAATTTTATGTACGCTTCACTCTGGCGGTAAATTCAACGGTAAAGCTTACCAAACATCGGGCGGCCTACACGGCGTTGGTGCCTCTGTGGTAAACGCCCTATCCGACCATATGCGCGTTGAAGTGGCCCGTAACAAACAGCTGTACGTTCAAGAGTTTTCACGTGGTCTACCCCAAGGCCCAGTAGAAAATGTAGGGGCCGCCCCAAATCGTCGCGGCACTTCTGTCACCTTTCACCCAGACGCCGAAATTTTCGGCCCCAAAGCCCATTTCAAAGCAAAACGCGTTATGACAATGGTACGCGCCAAAGCCTATCTATTCTCTGGCGTGGAAATTCGCTGGAAATGCGACCCCGCAACGCTTGCAAAAGACGATACCACACCACTGGAAGCCACGTTTCACTTCCCTGGCGGCTTGGCCGATTACCTGAATGAACGCCTTGGAACAGCCTCTACTTATGCAGATCAACCCTTTGCAGGCAAAGTCAGCTTTACCGAAAAATTCGGCGCCGACACGCCCGGTTCTGTTGAATGGGCAATTAACTGGACGCCATCACGTGACGCCTTCATGCAATCCTATTGTAACACCGTCCCCACCCCAGAGGGTGGCACCCATGAAAGCGGCTTTTGGGCAGCGGTGCTAAAAGGTATCAAAGCTTACGGTGAACTTGTCGGTAATAAAAAGGCAAGCAACATCACACGCGACGACATATTGGGCGGCGGTTGTGCCTTGGTTAGCTGTTTTATCCGCGAACCAGAATTTGTAGGCCAAACCAAAGACCGACTGGCAACTGTTGCCGCCGCAAAACTGGTTGAAACATCCGTGCGCGATCACTTTGACAACTGGCTTGCATCCGACACCAAATCCGCAGGTGCCATTCTTGACTTTCTAGTACTCAAATCCGAAGAACGCTTACGCCGTCGTCAGGAAAAAGAAACCGCGCGCAAATCTGCCACTAAAAAACTGCGCTTGCCGGGGAAATTGACCGACTGTTCCTCTAAAGTTCGTGAAGGTACTGAACTGTTTATCGTAGAGGGCGACAGTGCGGGCGGTTCGGCTAAAATGGCGCGTGACCGTAAAACCCAAGCCCTGCTGCCATTGCGCGGTAAGATTTTGAACGTTTTGGGGGCCGCCAGCAACAAGATCGGCACCAATAACGAGATTAACGACCTATGTCAGGCTTTGGGGGTGCAAATGGGCACCAAGTTCAACATAGAAGATTTGCGCTACGACAAGGTTATCATCATGACCGATGCCGATGTTGACGGCGCCCATATCGCGGCATTGTTAATGACGTTTTTCTTTACCCAGATGCGCCCGCTTATTGATAACGGCCACCTATATATGGCCTGCCCACCGCTGTTTCGCTTAACCCAAGGGGCACGGCGCGAATATTGCATGGATGACGCCGCAAAAGATGCATTGATGGCAACTGGCCTTGGGGGCCGCGCAAAAATCGAAGTATCGCGTTTTAAAGGCTTGGGTGAAATGGACGCCAAAGACCTAAAAGACACCACCATGAACCCCGAAACCCGCCAACTTATCCGCATCAACATAGATGAAGATGAACCGGGCGAAACCGCCGATCTGGTAGATCGTTTGATGGGGAAAAAACCGGAATTACGGTTCGAGTATATCCAACAGAATGCGCAGTTTGTTGAGGAGTTGGATGTATGAGTGGGAACCAGTTTAATAAGCATGTTGATAACGCTAATTATTTATTGCAAAGCTTGATAAAAAGCGAACGTTACATAGTTTCCAAATGCCCAAAATTTGAACAAAAAACCCCTGCGATCTATGTCTTTTATAAAGATGGTGAAGCAGTTTACGTTGGCAGAACTCGGAATCTATACCAACGCTTAAAAGATCATACCAGAAAAAATCGTTTCAGTGCTTCTTTTGCCTTAAAAAACACCCGAATAATGCATAAGAAAACAAAAGCATACGGCAACACAAGTGATCCAAACAAAATGACATCAAAAGATATCGTAGAAACCTATGCGGAAACGTTTCAAAATGAGGTTGAGAAAATTAAATTGATGGAATTTTGTTTTATAAAAGTTAAAGATCCTCTTGATCAATATATATTAGAGCTACTTGCAACACTTCACTTCAAATTGCCTACAGACGGCTTTGACACACATTAATTATACACTCCATCCCCAACATCAGGGTCGCGCCCGAGACTAGGGTGGGAGCAAAGCGCCCTCCCGTGGGGGAGGTTTGGGCGCGGCTTTTACAAAGCAAAATCTGGTGTGTGGCAAGCGTTTCCATATTAAAATTCTAAAGCTCCCAATTCCCAATTTGCAAATCTGCCATACACTTTCTGTACGGTTTCTGTACGTCAACCATACAAGGGTTTTCACACAAAAAGAGAGCCCTCCGGGAGAATGAAAGGGCTCTCTTCGCTACTGGTTCTGCATTCCAGTAGCCGATCATTTATAACGGTATGGCAATTCCACTGCTCGAACTAAACAATCGTCTTACCCTTTTAACCGATGCCCCCAAAACCGTGAAAACGATTAATAAGCACCACCGAAACAAACAACCAAACTCATTGATGGATTATGTAGTAAACAAGTCTTTCACGGTATTATATTACCGTACATCAGTACTTATCGAACACTTCTGCCCCTTTCCCCCGAAATTTAATACATATAAAATATATCTAAAGTATCGCTCTAAATATTGTATCTGTCAAAACCTATTACACAATAAGTTGTGTAGTAGTTTCAACTGCATAGCGATAAACAAAAAAAATAGTTTATGCTGACATCCCATATGAACCGTATTTACCACGCATAAATATAAATTTTTTCACAAACACATTGGGGCTGTTTATTTTTTTCAATATGGTTAATTTACTAAAATAGCGCCCAAAGAGATAATAATATGAAACTGCACCTTGCCACCAGTTTTACAGCCCTGATGCTGTGCAGTAGTACCAGTTTTGCCGAAACCATCAATTTACGCAATTCTTGTGATACATGGGAACATATTCCGGCAAATGAAGCGTTAAAAAGCCCCGTTGCAGCCCTGCTTCAATGTACAGATGACAACGGCAGCTGGCTGGCATTACAGATCATGTGTTTTCCAGAAACCGCTGAAATAGAATTTCGCTACCGCCCCAGCTACCCCATTGTATCGCCAATTCCAGCACCAGAAATACCGCCCATAGAAACACAAGTCGCTTTGGAAACTGACCCAGAGTTACCACAAGAAACCATCATACCTACCTACACGCCTTTGGGCGAAAAAGAGATGATATTTTTTGATTTTCCAGATGTTGGTATCACCCGCATTTTAGATTATGATTATGATATAAGAGACTGGAACTACAAAGAAAAATCACCGACATCCGCTTTGTTTTCCAACCTTATATCGGGCAACTTTACCGACATATCTATGCTGGCATTGGGTATAACAGAACGCGTACCATTAAGGGGGTCAACAAAAGCATTACGTCCTGTGGTTGAAAGTTGTCGATTGGCAAAAATCCAGCTTAAGCAAGTGGCAAAACAAACCGCCCAAGATTAGGTTTCTGCACCTGCTAAATCACTTAATTCCAGCCATTCTTCTTCGGCTGCATCAAGGGCTGCTTGACGTTCAATTAAGCCATCGGTTGCCTTTTGAAATTTATCTGGCTCTTTAACAAATAAATCTGGGTCAGACATAAATTCCTGAAGCTTTACAATTTCGGCTTCCAGCTTAGCCATAAGTCCTGGCAAATCATCCAAACGATGCTTTTGCGTAAAACTTAAGCCGGTTTTTTGCAGGCTTGCTTTAGCGTTACTAGCATCAGACAGCCCCGGTTTTTTACCCTTCGGTTTCGCCTTGGTCTCATCTTGCAGTTGTGCACGATAATCTGACCAACCGCCTGCATATATAACGGCACTGCCATCCCCCTCCATCGCTATGGTGGTGGTTGCTACCAAATCTAGAAAATCACGGTCGTGGCTGACCAAAACGACTGACCCGTCATAACTATCCAAAACTTCCTGTAATAAATCCAGCGTTTCTATATCCAGATCATTGGTCGGCTCATCCAAAATCAACAAATTACTTGGTTTGGCCATAATCCTAGCTAATAGTAATCGCGCCTTTTCGCCACCAGATAAAGCAGAAACAGGGCCGCGCGCCTGATTTTCATCAAACAGAAATTCTTTAAGGTAACCGACAACATGTTTGGGATTACCGCGCACCATTATCTGGTCATTCTTACCTGAAACACCCAGTTCCTTGTCCATTGTCAAGGTTTCCCAAAGCGTTGCTTTCGGGTCTAGTTGCGCGCGGTTTTGGTCAAAAATCGCAGGCACAAGATTTGTACCCAGCTTAACCGTGCCACTATCAGGCGCTAATTGACCGGTCAGCATATTTAGCAACGTGGTCTTGCCCACCCCATTCGGGCCTACAAGCGCGATGCGTTCACCGCGCATCACCCGTAAACTAAAGTTGGTCACAATCGGCTTATCGTAAACCTTTGAAATACCTATAGCTTCTACTACCAACTTACCGGATTTGGCCCCAGTATCTAATGCCATTGCAGCAGCACCTGCACGCTTGATTTGGCCTGATTTTTCTTCTCGTAAATCTGCCAAACGCCGCACACGGCCCTGATTGCGCTTGCGCCTAGCCGATATACCTTCAACCGCCCAACGGCCCTCGGCCTTAATCAAACGGTTCAATTTGTGGCGCTGCATATCTTCTTCTTCAAACATCTTGTCGCGCCAGTCTTCGAACGCCTCAAAACCTTTGGGGTGTTGACGCACAACACCGCGATCCACCCAAATGATACCGCGTGTCAGGGTGCGCAAAAATGTGCGGTCGTGACTGATTAATATAAACGCTTTGCGCGTGGTACGCAGATGATCTTCCAGCCAAGCGATTGCTTGTACATCTAAATGGTTGGTAGGCTCATCCAGCAACATTAAATCTGGGTCTTCGGCGACAATTTTAGTCAAAGCAGCGCGTCTTCGCTCGCCCCCAGATGCCGTATCTGGTGAACGGTCTAAATCCAACTTCAACCCTTCGGCCACCATATCTACACGGTAGGTATCACCCACATCCAAATCTGCCGTCGCATACTCTCGTAAACTTGCATAACCCGCCAGATCAGGGTCTTGTTCCATATAGCCAACCGATTGGCGTGGCTTTAAAAATCGCACGCCCTCATCGGGTTGCACCAACCCTGCAATCACTTTCAAAAGTGTTGATTTACCAGATCCATTGCGCCCCACTAGGCACATACGCGCGCCTTCTGATACCACCAGATCAAGGCCGTTAAACAACGGGTCACCCCCGAAAGTCAGGTGAATATTGGACAAGGTTAATATAGGAGGTGCAGCCATCCCCCCCTATCGCGCCCAAATAAGGTTAGGTCAAGGTCTCAAATCGTATAAACATGGCCAGTTTTCACTATTAATCACACCCTTTTCAACACTCCTTACTTGCCACCCCTATGACATCCCCCTAAAACCTCCTGAAAGGTTAATTCAAGGACAATTCAAATGCTGGGTTCAATGCGCGCTAATAAGAAAAACCAAACCGTTATATGGATTATTCTAGGCTTGTTAGCCTTAGGCTTAATCGGGTTTGGCGGTATCGGTGCTGGTGGTGGAAGCATCCGCAGTATCGGCAAGGTCGGAAACGCAGATATTAGCGTTGATACATACGCGCAGGCTTTAAACACAGCCATCTCAAACCTTTCACAACAAATGGGCAGAACAGTCACAGCGGATGAAGCACAATCGTTCGGCATTCAAAGCAACGTACTGCAAGGCCTGATGATAACCGCAGCCCTAGATAATGAAACAGAAAACCTAGGCATCAGCATCGGGGATGAGGTTGTACGAGAACAATTATTTTCAAACCGTGCCTTTCAAGGGCTTGATGGTAATTTTGATGAAGAGTCGTACAATTTCGCACTTGAACGTTCGCGCCTTACACCATCCGAATATGATGATATTTTACGCAAAGAAGCCGCACGTGGCATTTTGCAATCTTCTGTGATTGCCGGGGTTAAATCGCAAGGCACGCAAACCATGGCATTATTGGCTTTTGATCGCGAAACCCGTGATTTTACTTGGGCCGAATTGACCGATACGGCACTGGATGCCCCAATTCAAAATCCGACGGATGCGCAAGTACAATCACAATATGAAGCGACGCCTGACGCATATACAGCACCCCTAACACGCGAAATCACATATGCATGGTTAAACCCAGATATGCTGGCAGATCAGGTAAACATTGATGAAGCGCTGATAAAAGAAAGCTATGAGTTGCAATCTGACCGCTTCAACAAACCAGAAAAACGCAGCCTTGAACGTATCGTTTTTGGCACAGTTGAAGAAGCGACAACGGCACGTAACATGCTGGATGGCGGCAGCGTTACTTTTGATACATTGCTGGCAGATCGCGGGCTTACACCTGCTGATGTTGATTTGGGCGAAGTCGTGCGCGGTGGAATTCACAAAGATGCAGCCGATGTTGTGTTCGCTGCTGAAGGTACAGGCGTAATTGGGCCTGTTACATCTTCGCTTGGCCCTGCACTATTCCGTATAAACGCTATTTTAAATGCAGACGTTACCAGTTTCGAAAATGCCCGCGCAGAAATTACAGGCGAATTATCAGGTGAGGCTGGGCGCCGTTTGGTATCAGACCTAATCGCAGATATAGATGATATGCTGGCCGCAGGTGCCACAATCGAAGAACTGGCAGCTGATACGGATATGCAACTGGGCACAATTTCATTTTCCGCAGGCACAACGACAGGAATTGCGGCTTATGATAATTTCCGCACCATTGCTAATGCAGCCCAGAAAACTGATTTTCCAGAAATTAACGATCTGGCAGACGGCGGTATTTTTGCAATGCGTGTAGATGCGATTAACCAACCTGCAGTGCGCCCATTAGCGGATGTAAAAGATCAGGTGGTAGCAGATTGGATACGCGCAGAAACCTTGCGCCAACTGACCGTAAAGGCCGAAAGTTTAAAATTGGATATTGATGCAGGTGCCAGTTTTGGCAGCCTTCAAGCCAATGATGAAAAAGCCGTTGGGAGGGCAGGATATATCGAAAACACCCCAACGGATATGTTGACCAAGATGTTCCAACTATCCCCTGGAAAAACAGCTATTGCAGCTGGTACAAACAGCGTATTTATCGCGCGCCTAAATCAAATTAATACATTTGACGCCGAGACAGATGAGAACAAAACCCTTGCAACCCTTGTTCAACAACAGCTTGATAGTCAGGTGGCGAATGATTTATTAAATGCATTTTCGAATGCCCTGCGCGATGATGCGGAAGTTAGTATAAATCAACAAGCTATCACGCAAATAAACTCACAACTGACAGGTGGGTACTAACCTATGAAGCTGTTACCAGAGTTTCAAGATTTCGCATCTGCCTATACAAATGGCAAAAATCAGATTGTTTATACCCGTCTGGTAGCTGACTTGGATACGCCAGTTTCATTGATGATAAAACTGGCACAGACTGGCAAGAACTGCTTTATGTTGGAATCCGTTACTGGCGGTGAAATAAAAGGCCGCTATTCTATCATTGGTATGAAGCCAGACCTGATTTGGCAGTGCGATGGAACGACTTCACGGGTTAACCGTACCGCACGTTTCAATGAAACCGCATATGAAACAATGCCAGATGATCCGCTTACTGCTTTGCGTAGCCTAATCGCTGAAAGTCGCATTGACCTACCCGCAGATTTACCGCCTATGGCCGCAGGGCTGTTTGGCTATCTGGGCTATGATATGATCCGTCTGGTAGAGGATTTACCTAATATCAACCCCGATCCTATCGGGGTGCCTGACGCGATTATGATCCGCCCCTCAGTGATCGTTATCGTAGATGGTGTTAAGGGTGAAATTACCGTGATTTCCCCAATTTGGGCAGGTTCTGGGCAAACGGCACGCGCCGCCTATAATCAGGCAGCCGAACGGGTGATGGATGCTGTGAACGACTTAGACCGCCCCGTTGGCTCTGAAACCAGCCCGTTGACTGCACAACAATCCGAAGATACGTCACTCTCAAACACCAGTAAAGCAGACTATTTTAAGGTTGTCGAAAAAGCCAAAGAGTACATTCGCGCAGGTGATATTTTTCAAGTTGTTCCTAGCCAACGCTGGACACAAGATTTTAAACTGCCACCCTTTTCACTTTACCGCGCTTTGCGCCGCACAAATCCTTCGCCCTATATGTTTTACTTCAACTTTGGCGATTTTCAGGTAGTCGGTGCCAGCCCCGAAATTTTGGTACGTGTCAAAGGTACTGAGGTCACAATCCGCCCGATTGCAGGCACCAGAATACGAGGCAAAACCGAACTGGAAGATCAAGCATTAGAAAAAGATTTATTGTCTGATCCCAAAGAGTTGGCAGAACACCTTATGTTACTTGATCTGGGTCGCAATGATGTGGGTCGTGTCGCGAAAATTGGCAGTATCAACCCAAATGAAAAGTTCATAATCGAACGTTACAGCCACGTGATGCACATCGTATCCAACGTAATCGGTGAATTATCAGACGACCACGATGCCCTATCCGCCTTATTGGCCGGTCTGCCTGCCGGCACGGTTTCAGGTGCACCCAAAGTGCGCGCAATGGAAATCATTGATGAGTTGGAAACAGAAAAACGTGGCGTTTACGGCGGCGGCGTTGGGTACTTCTCTGCCAATGGCGATATGGACATCTGTATTGCTTTGCGCACGGCTGTCACCAAGGACGAAAAACTGTATATTCAGGCAGGTGGCGGCGTGGTTTATGACAGCGAACCAGAGGCCGAATTTCAGGAAACTGTAAATAAATCCAATGCTTTACGACAAGCAGCTAAGGACGCTGATTTGTTTGTGGATTTTAAATCTGGGAATTAACCTCTCATTCAAAATCACCAAATTTTTAAGGTTCAAAACAACCGTATGCAATCGAAGAATACGCAGACCCAACCCACATGAGTGAACTAAGTGCGGGATAGCTTAAATGATCTACTTAAAGACCACTCCTCACAAATCATTCCCAGAGCTACCTACAATTTAAATGGACAATATAGTAAGTATAAAGCTGCAAAACCAAGGATTACAGGTATTAATAAATACCATACAACTATTACAATTCGAGAAGCCCATTTCATTTTAGTAAATCCTGGGCCTATATTATGTAATAGAGAAAAAAGATCTGATATTTCAGCTTGTTGTCTTTCAATACTTTCTTTGTTACTTGCAACAGTTGTTCGAAGTGTTTCTAAGTCTTGACTTACATTTCTGTCACCTGAATGCTTTTGAATATCTTCCAATGTAAACACATCTAATTCACATACCTTATCATTAGCATTGTCCGTACTTTTTTTTAATTTTTCAATTCTTTTAACTAGGCCAACAGATACGGGGTGAGTATTTTTAAACGCACCAGCACTTCCACTAGTACCTATAACAGTTTCATTTTTCTTAAACCATTTTGTATATGAAATATAATCTGACCACCAATGCACAATATGTGATGCCATTAGATAAATTATAATTATACACGAAATAAGAATGAATTCATTTGGTCCAATATTTTTATCTTTGAAAAGAGACCATTCTTCTGCATTAAGATCAAATAATATAACCATCGAAATTGCTGATGAAAATAGCACAAGATTACGCGAAGTCGCTTGCGTAAACCTTGAAATCATATCGGCTTCTTGAAGCTTCATAAATGCCTACTTCCCCAACAACACCGCACTTGCTGGGGCAAGTGCTACGTTTTGCCCTTTACTGCTTAACAACCAACCCGCCAAAGCGATCACTGTAGCCTTATCAGTTGTACCCAGAACAATCGCCGCGCCGTCACGCCCTGCATCCAGTGAAACACGGTCAAGATAGCGAATTATCAAGGCTTTATTTTCACGGTTTGCATCCAACATCCGCGCGATCTTTGCTGTGCGCACCCCGCTTGTCGCTGCCACGCGGTCAACCGCATTTAGGCCTTTGGCATATGTAACCAACCCATAGCCACTTTGCTTAAAGCTTTTCACAATCGCATCAGCAGTACGGCTATTTTTCTGAACCTTAGCCAAACCATTATCCATCAGGCCTATTGCATTGGGAACATTTGAAAACACCGTTTCCAATGCCGCATCAACTTGCCCAGGGTTTGTCGCAGTATTTAGGGGGCTATTGCGGTCACTTGGCACCATTGCAATCACTTCAAACCCTGCGCCTTTATAGGCCGCTGCACGCGCTATCGCATTAGGATTATCTGCATCAATAGCGATTGTAATAGGTGCGCGCAAAGATTTCAGCTGTTTTACCGACAGACCCTTATCGCCAATATCTTGCAAAATAACCGCTAACAAAGGCCGATCGCCTCTTTCGTATGTCACCGCATTTGTTTTCAGTGCATTTCCAACGATCACAACTGGCGGTTTCACTTCCTCCACATGCGCCTTAACAACAGGCGTTGGCGGAGTTTCTGTTGGCTCTATCGTGGGTAAAGTTGAACTTGGTTTTTTCCCAATGGTAATTTCTGCGGGTTTTTCGGGTTCGTTCGCATCAATTTTTGGCAACTCAACTTTCGCAGGCTTGTCCATAACCACAGGGTCTTTAGCAACATCCTCTGATTTAGGTAAAATTGGTGGCTTTACTTTAATGATCTTTGGGGACGGTGCTGTTTCTACAGGGTCGGGCGTAACGATTGCGACTATTTCTTCTTTTACCGTTTCTGGTTTTTCAGCAATTTCAGGTGCGACAGGCATCACTTCAACCATATCAGGTTGTTTTAGCTCCGTGGTTTCTGCAATTTGTTCTGGCACTGCTTTTTCAGGGGAATTTTCCATGGTAACAGGTGATATAAATGCCATAGCTGCAATCAAACCTGTCCCACCTAGGCCTGCACCCACTATAAAACCTGATAAACCTCGAAAAAATGACATCCACAGATGCTCCTTATCAAATCATAGGTCTGCTCTTGACCATTGCCTAACACTCTGGGCATGTATAGCGCACAAATCTACGGGGTTCACCCCCCGTTTTCAACTGTATACGGGATAAGCAAAATGTTGCTTTTAATTGATAATTACGACAGCTTTACCTATAATCTTGTGCATTATCTGGGTGAGTTGGGTGCAAAAGTTCTGGTCAAACGCAATGATGAGCTGGATGTGCAGGCCGCAATGGCCCTGAACCCATCCGCAATTATGCTTTCCCCTGGGCCATGTGACCCCGATCAAGCTGGTATTTGTCTGGCTATTACCGAAGCCGCCACTGAAACCAAAACGCCCCTAATAGGGGTTTGTTTGGGGCATCAAACCATCGGTCAAGCATTCGGTGGCAAAGTTGTGCAACACACTGATATTGTTCATGGCAAGATGGGGACGATGCACCACAATGGCACCTCACTTTTCAAAGGCCTGCCCAGTCCGTTTCAGGCCACACGCTATCACTCGCTGGTTGTTGACCGCGATACCCTGCCCGATTGTCTAGAAGTGACCGCATGGTTGGAAGATGGCACGATCATGGGACTGGCCCATAAAACCCTGCCAATACATGGCTGCCAGTTTCACCCCGAAAGCATTGCATCCGAACACGGTCATGCAATGTTGAAGAATTTCCTAAACGAAGTGATGGAACCCGCATGAGTGACGCATTAAAACCTATTATCGCCCAAGCCGCCGACGGCCCATTAACACGGGCGCAAGCCGAAGAAGCCTTTAACATCATCATGGAAGGTGAAGCCACAGCCGCCCAAACCGGCGGTTTCCTGATGGCCCTACGCACGCGTGGCGAAACCGTCGATGAATATACCGCTGCGGCCAGCGTCATGCGCGCTAAATGCCTGCCCGTAAGTGCCCCAAAGGGTACGATAGATATTGTAGGCACGGGTGGTGACGGTAAAACTATTTACAACATATCAACCGCTTGCGCCCTTGTGGTCGCTGGGGCTGGTATAACCGTGGCCAAACACGGCAATCGCGGCCTATCGTCAAAATCAGGTTCGGCTGATGCGCTGACATTGTCAGGTGTTAATGTGATGATCGCAGCAGAGGTCGCTCAACGCGCGTTAGATCAAGCAGGTATATGCTTTATGATGGCGCCAATGCACCACCCTGCCATGCGCCACGTCATGCCTGCACGTATAGAGCTGGGCACCCGCACAATTTTCAACATCCTTGGCCCCTTAACCAACCCTGCTGGCGTCAAACGCCAACTAACAGGTGCTTTCAGCCGTGACCTGATCCATCCTATGGCTGAGGTTTTACAGCAACTTGGTTCTGAAAAAGCATGGTTAGTTCATGGCTCTGACGGCACCGATAAAATTTCTATCGCTGGTGTCACATGGGTTGCAGCCCTAGAAGATGGCAAAATTACAGAATTTGAGATCAATCCAGAGGATGCAGGCCTGCCTGTGCATCCTTTGGAAGCGATTAAAGGCGACACGCCGGAATATAACGCTGCTGCATTAGGCGCATTGCTGGACGGCACCCCATCCGCATACCGCGATTCAGTTCTACTAAATTCCGCCGCCGCTTTTGTGATTGCAGGCAATGCCAGCACGTTAAAAGAAGGCGTTGAAATTGCTGCACAAAGTATTGACAGTGGTAAGGCCCGTGAAAAACTGGCACTGCTCGCAAAAATAACATCAGAGGCAAAGTAATGGCCGACATACTGGAAAAAATCAAAGCCTATAAGCTGGATGAAGTTGCAGCCCAAAAACGCGCACTGCCTATTAAGGATCTGGAAGATATGGCACAAGAAGCAAGCCCGATACGCGGCTTTGCTTCTGCTTTGGAAGCTGCCGCCAAAACTAGCTATGGCTTGATTGCCGAGATTAAAAAAGCCAGCCCATCCAAAGGTTTGATCAGAGAAGATTTTAACCCACCAGCCTTGGCCGAAGCGTACCAAGAAGGTGGGGCAACTTGCTTGTCAGTGTTAACAGACACACCAAGCTTTCAGGGTGCACCAGAATTTTTGATACAGGCCCGTGCAGCATGTGATTTGCCCGCTCTACGCAAAGATTTCATGTATGACACTTATCAAGTGGCAGAGGCCCGCGCATGGAATGCAGATTGCATTTTAATTATCATGGCAAGCGTATCTGATGGGCAGGCGAATGAGTTGGAAGCCTGCGCATTTGAATATGGTATGGATGTGTTGCTGGAAGTGCATAACCAAGAAGAGCTTGACCGCGCTTTGACGTTAAAATCCCCGCTTCTAGGCATCAACAACCGTAATCTAAAGACTTTTGAGGTCACGTTGGATACCACACGTGACCTGTCGCGTAATGTACCAAGTGACCGTCACATGGTAACAGAAAGCGGCATATTTACGCCCGATGATATGGCCGACATGGCAGATGTCGGCGCGCGTAGTTTTCTGATCGGCGAAAGCCTAATGCGCCAATCGGATGTAGCCCTTGCCACTAAAACACTGCTGGCCAATCCAAAGGTGGCAGCATGACCGATAAACTTTCGCATTTCGATGAACAAGGTATGGCTCATATGGTTGATGTCGGTGACAAGCCCGTGACATCACGTATTGCTACTGCCAAGGGCCGTATTGTGATGTCCCCGCAAACACTGGCGATGATTGCACAAGGTACTGCCAAAAAGGGCGATGTTTTGGGCATCGCACGCATCGCAGGCATTATGGCGGCTAAGAAAACCCCCGACCTGATCCCGCTATGCCACCCCTTGCCGATCACCAAAGTTACGATTGATCTAACTGTTAATACCGCTGAAAATTGCGTTGATATCGAAGCTACCATCAAAACCACAGGCCAAACTGGCATTGAGATGGAGGCACTGACAGCCGTTTCTGTCACAGCACTCACGGTCTACGACATGGTCAAGGCTATTGATAAAGCAATGCACATCACTGACATTCGTGTCGTGTTGAAAGATGGTGGAAAATCAGGTCTTTATAAGGGCAAATGAATGATCTCTGTTGAAGAAGCCCTGTCCCGTGTCCTTGATCTGTTCAACCCGTTAGACATCGAAGAGGTCCCTATCGCACAGGCGATGGGTCGTGTTTTGGCCCGCGATATTGCAGCCACCCACAATCAGCCGCCTTTTGCAGGCTCTGCGATGGACGGTTATGCCGTGCTAAACGCGGATATTGCCACAGGTGCCAACCTGACAGTGATCGGTGAAAGTGCGGCAGGGTCACGGTTTGAAGGCGCACTCAGCGCAGGTCAGGCCGTGCGAATTTTCACAGGCGCACCTGTCCCCGTTGGGGTTGATCGCATTCTGATACAAGAAGATTGCACCCGTGAAGGTGATACAATCACCGTTTCCGACAATATAGATGCCAAGCATTATATCCGCCCAGCGGGGGGTGATTTTGCCGTTGGCGATAAGGTTCGCGCCCCCTTAAAACTAAGCACCAACGAAATTTCATTACTGGCGGCGATGAATGTGGGCGCCGTGCCCGTGCGCCGAAAACCGATTGTGGCCCTTGTACCCACAGGCGATGAATTGGCTTTTCCAGGTAATCCGCTTGGGCCTGACCAAATTGCAAGTTCAAACAACTTCGGCCTAAAAGCCATGGTAGAGGCCGCTGGCGGTGAAGCCCGACTTTTGCCCATAGCACGTGATAATGAACCCGCCCTTCGAACGGTTCTGAATCTTTGCGATGGCGCAGATGTAATCATTACTTTGGGCGGTGCATCTGTTGGCGATCATGATTTGGTGGGCAAGCTTGCTGCAAGCAGTGATATGAAAACCAGCTTTTATAAAGTTGCTATGCGACCTGGCAAACCGCTAATGGCTGGGCAATATAACAATACACCCATGATCGGGTTGCCCGGCAACCCCGTAAGTTCAATCGTTTGTGGCCATATATTTTTACGCCCCGCCCTGAATGCCATGCTGGGACTGGGCAAACATGCTTTGCCACGTGAAACCGCAATTCTAGCGCATGACATTAAGGCTAATGGCCCGCGAGAGCATTATATGCGCGCAAAACTGGATACGCTAAAAGGTATTCCAACGTGTCAGCTGTTTGATCGGCAAGACAGCTCTTTATTATCTGTTCTGGCGTTGTCAAACATCCTAATGGTACGCCCCCCAAATGACCCCGCTAAATCTACCGGCGACAGCGTGGAAATTATCCGCATATAACCTATGCTTTCGCATCGTTTTAATATTCTTTATGGAAACAAATGTGAACACTGTTCTACTTAAAGTATAATAGTTGACACAAAACAAGAACAGTTGTAGAACTGTATAAGAACAATAGGTATACATAAAGCGACAGGAGGGAATAATGCTGACCCGAAAACAGATGGATTTACTAGAATTCATCAATGAACGGATGCAAAAAGATGGCATTCCGCCATCTTTTGATGAAATGAAAGAAGCACTGAATTTGCGGTCTAAATCTGGCATTCATCGATTGATAACAGCCCTAGAAGAACGTGGATTTATTCGCCGGTTACCACATCGTGCACGCGCATTGGAAATTATTCGCCTACCAGAAGCCCTAGATAAAGGTGGGTTTAAACCACGTGTTATTGAAGGCTCTATTCCTGCCCCACAACCGCGTACTGCACTGCCAATTTCCGCCAATCACGCAATGGATTTGCCTGTTATGGGGCGAATTGCTGCGGGTACACCGATTGAAGCGATACAAGAAGCATCGCACAATGTTTCTGTACCGGGTGAAATGCTGGCACAGGGCGGTAAGCATTACGCACTGGAAGTCAAAGGCGACAGTATGATTGATGCGGGTATTAACGATGGTGATATTGTGGTTATCCACGAACAACCAGACGCAGATAACGGCGAAATTGTTGTAGCCTTGGTTGAAGGTCAAGAAGCCACGTTAAAACGCTTACGCAAACGTGGCTCTGCCATTGCGTTAGAAGCGGCAAACCCTGCATATGAAACCCGTGTTTACCGCGACGATCAGGTAAAAGTTCAGGGTCGTTTGGTTGGGTTAATACGCACCTATTAAAAGCTACGATATACCACGCGCTTTAGCCCCGTTACCACTATATGGTGGCGGGGTTTATCGTTTATAGTGCGATGTATTAAAAACGGTGGGCCCACCTATATGGTTGTATACCCGAACAAAGATTTCACCCTTTGCACCTAGTTTCATCCGATGATTTAAGTGGCTTTCGCATTTGACGTTTTTACCCGCCCTTTGAAAGCCCGTTAACCAATTTTTGCCAGCATGGGTGTTATACATGCCTAGCTGTTGCAATCTAATTAAAGCGGCGTTCGCACATTTACTTAAGATCAGCACGCAACCACCAAGAGTTCCACAACCGTGCGCCCGTAATCTGGCGCGCTGTTGTTATCTGGGTTTGCCCATCAACAATGTACATAGATACAGAACCGTTATATCGAAGATACGGCTGTGTGATCTGAATACACCCCCCCCCTGAACCGCTTCTAAACTATTGGGAATAATCAAAATATTCACTTGAGAACAAGCTGCCCTTAATACGTCGATGTGCGCTTTTTTAGGCCAGATATACCCTAATTTTTGCGCACCTATATCTATGTTCATCACATCCGAATAATCTTCCCTGCGAATGGCTGCCACATCTTGTATTGCTTTATCACCATCATTTTCCAACCAGACCCGCGCGGCAAACCCACTACCTTTTTTGCGGTTTAAGGCGCGTAAATGATCGTTTTGCAAGATGCCCAATAGCCTGCCTGTATCCGAAATTAACACGTCTGGCCTGTCGCTACTAGCCCAAATACCGAATGCAGCACAGCATATCAGCACACCAGAAAACCGTAATTTTCCACGCACCAAGATAAAAGTCACCGCCCCCATCACAATCATCGGCAGCACATAATCGGGGCCTTTTGCGATGGCGGACGTTGCCCCCTTAAACCCTGCAACAGTTTGGGCCACAAATAATATCCACTCTATTCCTTTGCCCATGATCCAAAACAGGGGCGTGTCTAACCCAAATGGCGCCAGTAGCCCCGCCAAAACGGCTGCTGGCATTACAACAAGCCCCATTATTGGTACCGAACAAAGATTTGCAATCAACCCGAAATGCGCAAATTGATTAAAATGGTAGGCAGCAAATGGTGCGGTTGCCCCACCTGCAATCAGAGAAGAAATCAATAAAGTGACAAAAGGCTGTATCAGTCTTGCGCGGCCCTGTTGCAAGGTATGCCAATAGGGTTGGTATTTTAAATACTCAAAACTGGCAACAAGGGCAGACGTTGCAGCAAACGACATTTGAAACCCCGCCTGTGTCAGGCTTTCGGGGCGCGCCAACAATAATATCGTTGCCGCCATTGCCACCGCACGTAACGTAATAGCAGGCCTATCCAACAACACGCCGATCAACATAACACTAACCATGATAAATGCGCGTTCTGTCGCTACGGCAGAACCAGATAATTGTAGGTACATGTAGCCCGCAATTATAGCGATTACCGCACCGATTTTCTTGGTTTGCCAGTGTAACGCGATATACGGCACCAACGCCAAGCCGTAGCGTACCAATCCAAATACAAATCCGACCAATAACCCCATATGCAAACCCGATATGGCCAATAAATGTGCAAGGTTCGATGCTCGTAAATCTTTGAGTATCGCAGGATCAATCGCGGACCGGTCACCGGTTAGTATTGCGGCGGCAAAAGCACCCGTTTGGCCCTGTATTTTTTGCCGAATATAATAGGCAATACCCACCCTTAACTTGAACAACTTACTTACATAACTGTCATATACAGGTTGTTGCACCAAGACTAAGGGTTTGCGTGAATATCCAACTGCGCCTAAACCTTTAAACCAAGAATATTGTTGAAAATCAAAACCCCCAGGCTCTACCGGGCCAGAAGGTGGGGCAATACTGCCCATTGTTTTTACCCGTGCATTAGGCTGTATATACTCTAATCCCACATCAAAATGCAGCGATACCCTAATATATTTTGGTGTGCGTTGTTTCGATATTTTGCCCAGATCAAGCATACTTAAGGTGATACGAGGCCGATTACTGTTTGAACGATCAATAGCAACGATTGTACCTTCAATCTTACCGTAATACCGCCAGCCCAAAACAGGTTCAGTAACAGTGTGACTGCGTAATACCGCCAACAGGAATCCTAAAAACATGATCCCAATACCTGCGATCAAATAGGCCCGTATTTTGCCCCGTTCATATAGTGTAGCTACAAATATCGCGGCTGTGACCATTAACAAAACCTGCCATAGGTTCAAAATCAATGGCAAAATACGCCCCTATCCCCATAGACAGACACACTGGGCACCATAGCAGCAGCCTGCCCCGTTGTGCTTCTAATGCAGCGGTTAGAATTCTTAATAGCACCTCTCTTGCTCTTCCTTTGTCAAATGCATAAACCCTAGGCAATACTATCTTCATCATGGTTTCCAAGAGGTTAAGAGCATGGGCATTGTCACCCGTTTTGCACCATCCCCAACGGGATATTTACACATAGGCGGCGCCCGCACGGCACTGTTCAACTGGCTTTATGCGCGCGCAAATGGCGGAAAGTTTCTTTTGCGTATCGAAGACACAGATCGCGCGCGGTCAACCGATGCGGCAACAGATGCAATATTTGAAGGCATGCGCTGGTTGGGCCTAGATTGGGATGGCGATGCTGTCAGTCAATTTGAACGCCGCGAACGCCATGCCGAAGTTGCCCATGCAATGCTTAACACGGGCCACGCCTATAAATGTTATGCAACCCGCGCAGAAATTGATGCGTTTCGGGCAACTGATTTAGGCAAACACGGCAGTTTTCAAAGCCCTTGGCGTGATGCAGACTCTGCAACCGCACCAGATGCACCATATGTAATCCGCCTAAAAGCCCCGCGCGAAGGAACTACATCTGTTGAAGATCAGGTTCAAGGCACAGTAACTTGGAAAAATGCCACGTTTGACGACATGATATTGTTACGTTCTGATGCGATACCAACCTATATGCTGGCTGTTGTTGTTGACGATCACGATATGGGTGTCACCCACGTTATTCGAGGCGATGATCATCTAATTAATGCAGGTCGTCAAAGCCTGATATATACTGCTATGGGGTGGAAAATTCCTGTTTTCGCCCATATCCCATTAATATTCGGTGCCGACGGTAAAAAACTTTCTAAACGCCATGGTGCTACTGGGGCACAAGAATACCGTGCCATGGGGTATCTTGCCGAAGCCATGCGTAATTATCTGGCCCGTTTGGGCTGGAGCCACGGCAATGATGAACTATTCTCGACGGATCAAGCGATAGAATGGTTTGACTTATCTGGCATCAACAAAGCCCCTGCCCGTTTTGATTTTAAGAAACTCGATAATGTCAGCAAATATCACATCGAAAATGCCCCCGATGAAGTGCTTATTGCAGGAATTATAGATTTCATTGCGTCACAAGACCGCGAGCCTATGAGTGAAGGGGATTTGGGCAAGTTAAAACAGAATTTACCAATTTTACGTGAAAAAACTAAAAAATTGAACGACTTACTAGATAAAGCGCAGTTCTTATTAGCGTCACGCCCATTCATACCTGATGAAAATGAAGCAAAAAACATTAATTCGGTATTCATTTGTATACTGAAACGATTGACCCCAGCCCTAGCAACGGTTAGAAGCTGGTCTAAAGAAGACTTAGAGACCTTGTTTCGGAACTTTGCAGAAACTGAAAATGTTGGGCTAGGAAAAATTGCACAGCCTATGAAGGTTGTGCTTTCTGGCAGCACAAAGGCACCATCAACGTTTGATATGATGGTTGCACTTGGAAAGGAAGAAACGTTGGCGCGAATGAATGATGTCGTTTTGCGCACAGCATCACCAGAATAATCTGGCACTCTTCTATAAAGGCAAAGCTGCCGTTTGGACATATTTTAATAGGTCTGAAATTATATTTTATGGGGAAACCCAAAACAGAATGAGGATGAAATGACAGACGAAAAACGCACCGCAACATTAACTTTTGACGATACAACATTGGAATTGCCAATGTACTCACCTTCTGCGGGCCCAGATGTCATAGATATTCGTCGTCTTTATGCAGATGGTAAAGTTTTTACCTATGACCCAGGCTTTACATCAACCGCATCTTGCGATTCAACAATTACCTACATTGATGGTGACAAGGGTGAGTTACTTTATCGCGGATACCCAATCGATCAACTGGCTGAATCATCGCATTACACCGAAGTTTGTTATATCTTGTTGTATGGTGAGTTACCTACACCCGAACAATTAAAGATTTTCGAGCAAAAAATTACCAAACACACAATGGTGCATGACCAAATGCAACACTTGTTTCGGGGTTTCCGGCGCGACGCGCACCCGATGGCCATTATGTGCGGTGTTGTAGGGGCGTTATCTGCATTCTATCATGACAGCACAGATATTTCTGACCCAGACCAACGAGAAATTGCGTCTATTCGGATGATTGCAAAAGTACCAACAATCGCTGCAATGGCCTATAAATACTCTGTTGGCCAACCGTTTGTTCAACCCCGTAATGATTTGGATTATGCGTCAAACTTCTTGCGTATGTGTTTTGCCGTTCCCGCAGAAGATTATGTAGTTAATCCAATTCTTGCCAAAGCAATGGACCGTATATTTACGTTACATGCCGACCATGAGCAAAATGCATCAACCTCTACAGTACGACTTGCAGGTTCTTCAGGTGCAAACCCATTTGCCTGTATAGCAGCGGGTATCGCCTGTTTGTGGGGCCCTGCACACGGTGGCGCAAATCAGGCTTGTTTGGAAATGTTACGAGAAATCGGAACTGTTGACCGCATTCCTGAATATGTGGCACGCGCAAAAGATAAAAGTGACCCGTTCCGCTTGATGGGCTTTGGCCACAGGGTATACAAAAACTTTGATCCGCGCGCCAAAGTGATGAAAGAAAGTGCCGATGAAGTTTTGGAACTTATGGGCATCGAAAACAATGAAACTTTGAAAATTGCAAAAGAGCTAGAACGTATTGCACTTGAGGACGAGTATTTCGTATCTAAGAAATTATATCCAAATGTGGATTTTTATTCTGGTATCATTCTAGATGCGATGGGCTTTCCCACATCAATGTTCACACCGGTCTTTGCACTTTCCCGTACAGTTGGCTGGATTTCACAGTGGCAAGAAATGTTGGGTGATCCACAATCAAAAATTGGGCGCCCTCGTCAGCTATACCAAGGTGCCACATCGCGCGATTATGTTGATATTGCGAAACGCTAATCAATATTGTGTAAAAAACAAAAGGGCCGCTGAATTCAGCGGCCTTTATAGTTTGGTTTACGTTTTTCCAAAAACGCCGTTACACCTTCGATAAAGTCATCTGACTTACCTGCAATACCTTGCAATTCAGCTTCTAAGGTTAATTGCTGGTAAACATCATTATCAAAACTATTGCGCATGGCAGTTTTAACCAGTGCATATGCTTTAGTTGGCCCACTTGCCAGATGACTTGCGCGTTTGGTCATATGGGCAGGGAAATCCTCATCTGCAACGGCTTCCCAGATCATTCCCCAATCAGCAGCTTGTTGGGCTGTAACCGGTTCGGCAAACAATGCAGCCCCCATTGCACGTGAAAACCCCATTTGTCGTGGCAACCAATATGTGCCCCCAGCGTCAGGAATAAGCCCGATACGGGTAAATGCTTGTAAAAACACCGCGCTATGTGCCGCAATAACCACATCACAAGCCAGCGCAAGGTTAGCACCCGCCCCTGCGGCAGCCCCATTTACCGCAGCAATCGTTGGCAGTTTACAATCATAGATTGCTTTCAACAGCGGCTCATATTCATCTTGTAGAACTGTAGATAAATCAACCGTATGAATATCATCTATTTCAGACAAATCCTGCCCTGAACAAAAACCTTTGCCTGCACCCGTTAAAACGATAACACGCGCTTCGGCTTCTGCGCACTTGACGGCATTCAGCAATTCATGGCGACATTGGGTGTTTAACCCGTTTCGCACATCTGGTCGATTTAATGTGATGGTCGCCACATCATTGTGCAAATCATAAAGGATTGTTTCATATTTCATGTGAAGAATACTGCTTTAATAATGAGGATTTGCAAAGGGTCTAATCGCCCAGAAGGTCACTCAATCTTTGTTCTTCATCTTTCGTTAACGCAACCGCTTCTTTTTGTCGTGGTTTAGTTATGAATTTTATCGAAAAAAACAGGCCAAGTAAAAAAAGTATTGGGCCGGCAAACCATGGTATAAGGTTTTTCAAACTCATCCGTGGTTTTAGCAATACGAATTCACCATAGCGATCAACAACATAGTCTACGATCTGTTCATTACTGTCGCCTGCTACAAGCCGTTCGCGCACCAAAACACGTAAGTCTTTTGCAATACCCGCGTTTGAACTGTCAATGTTTTCATTTCTACAAACCAAACAGCGCAATTCTTTTGAGATCTCTCGTGCGCGTACCTCTAGGCCAGCATCCGCAAGTATCTCATCAGGCTCCACTGCAAAAACAGGTGTGGTTAGAAGAATGAATATGAGTAATATGCGGGGCACTGGCTTACTCCGCAGGAACGGCATTAGGGGTGCGCACACTTGCCCCAACACGGTAGCGCCTGTCTGTTAAACTAAACAAACCGCCCAAAGCCATGACAATGGAACCAATCCAAATCCAATTCACAAAGGGTTTTATATAGGTGCGAACCGCCCAGCCGTTTTCTTGTTTGTCACCCAGCACCAGATACAAATCACGGGTTATTCCCTGATCTATTGCAGCCTCGGTCGTAGGCATCCGCTGTACGGGATAAAACCGCTTTTCAGGCCGCAGTTCCGCAATTTTTTCACCTTGCTTGAACGCTGTGAAATCGCCAACATCTACGGTGTAATTCTTGCCATTTTGCTTAGTGACTGCGTTGAATTGAAATTCATATCCGCCCACAGTGAAGCGTTCACCGATCGTGGCAATACGAATATCTTCAACTTCCCATGCAGTAACACAGGCAACACCAAAAATTGTCATACCCAAACCAGCATGAGCAATCGATTTACCCCAGTCAGAGCGGGGTAAATTACGCAATCTTCGCAGGGTTTCTGAAGCACCGGTTTTGCCAAATTTAACACGTAGCCCTAAATCTGCCAAAGCCCCAAGAACCAACCATACGGCCAAGGTAATACCAATAGGTGCCAATATACGCCCGCCAGTTTGCATCGACCATACCAAGGCACCCAATGCGATTGATAAAGCCAGAACACCCCAAAGTGGGCGCATTGAACGACGAATATTAGCCCGTTTCCACGGTAATAATGCACCGATAGGTAAGGCCATAGCGATGGCTACTAAAAATGGGGTGAATACCAAGTCAAAGAAAGGCGCGCCAATAGACAGTTTGCGCCCTGTTGTTATCTCGGCGACCAATGGCCAGATTGTGCCGCAAAAAACTACAGCCGTTGCCACAACCAATAACAGATTGTTCAAGACTAGACCAGATTCGCGGCTGACAATGTTAAAGACCGATGAAGAACGCATTTCACGTGCGCGCAAAGCATAAAGCGTTAATGCCCCCCCGATTGCAACGGATAATATCCCCAAAATAAACACACCGCGTTCAGGGTCATTGGCAAACGCATGTACAGATGTAATGACGCCTGAGCGTACAATGAAAGTACCGATTAGTGAGAATGAGAACGCCATAATTGCTAATAGAATCGTCCAGCTTTTCAATGTGTCACGTTTTTCAACCACGATGGCAGAATGCAGTAAGGCACCCGCGATAAGCCAAGGCATAAAGCTGGCATTTTCCACAGGATCCCAAAACCACCAACCGCCCCAACCCAGCTCATAATATGCCCACCAAGAACCAAGTGCGATACCTATTGTTAGATTGATCCAAGCCAATAACGTCCAGGGGCGCACCCACCTTGCCCATGCAGCATCGACGCGTCCCTCAATAAGGGCCGCGATTGCGAAACTAAAACTCATAGATAGGCCAACATACCCCAAATATAAAAAAGGTGGGTGAAACGCGAGACCCGGATCTTGTAAAAGCGGGTTTAAATCATTGCCGTCTACAGGCGGAAATTCCAGCCGTTCAAACGGGTTTGACGTGAATATCATAAACGCCAGAAAAGCGACCGCAATCATGGCTTGCACAGATAAAACACGTGCTTTTAAACGATCTGGCAAGTTTTGCCCAAACCACGCAACAAGTGCGCCATAAAAACTAAGGATTAGTATCCACAAAAGCATAGAGCCTTCGTGATTGCCCCAAACACCAGAGACTTTGTACAGCATTGGTTTTAAAGAATGAGAGTTATTGGCGACCAAAAGCACTGAAAAATCTGAAGTTACGAAGGCCACGGTAAGCATCGCAAAGGCAAATGCTATAAGGGCAAACTGCATAATGGCCATGGGCACGCTTGCAGCCATCCATCCAGAGTTATTGCGTTGCGCACCTATCAGCGGCACAGTTACCTGAATGATAGATACTAAAAACGCCAAAAGCGTTGCAAAATGTCCGAGCTCTGCTGTCATGAAGGCGACTATAGACGTGTGATTGATGTCTACAAATCAATTTTTCATTACTGGACAGACTGCCGCGCCTAAAACAGATTTATGAGCCGTTTTTATTCTTTAAATCTGCTTAAACCACTAAATTAGTTTACTGGTTTAATTTGCGCTAATTAATTGATCTTACAATAAGGTTTTAGACTTTTACTTATTTAATCTATGCCATTCTTCCACTGCTGCATTAGATTTTCTACCTTGATCTTGTTTGGGCAACAAAGCTTGCGGCAGTGCCGTACGAATAGATCCGCGTCGTCTAGAATAATGTAGCTCACGCGCGCCAAAATAAAACGAAACTATCGCACCCAATAACCACCAAAGTGGATCAGGTATGGCATCTAACCCATTCATTCTATGTGTAAAACCAATAGGGTCTTTCATCGCACAAGCAAACAGCCATACCGTGCTTAATTCTAAGGTTGGACGCGGCAAACGATTAAGACCGTTAACAAATTGGTCAAACCAACCATTTGCGGGCAGTCTGTACTCTGATGCCAACTGTTCTAAAGACGCTTGTTGATGCTTATATATGTAATCTTCAGTTTTCGTGCGATTTGGTATAAATACTTCGGCAACACGTTCAACTGCCCCGCCTATTTTTTCTGCAGAATTTCCAATACCCAATATTTTTCCTATTAATCCCATGACAAAGTTCTTTCTAAATGTTGTGCAGTACTGAAGTGAAACCGTTTAGAAATAAATTCTTCGGCACGAATGATCCACCCGCCTTTCCCCCCATCCTGTTTTCGTGCGTATTTACGCGATGAAGGGCGTTGATCAGCCAATCGGTAATAATACGCGCGCCGCGCAATGCCATACGCATCATTAATATGATTTGGGGCTTTTTGCCAAACCCGCCATGATGCTGATAATGAATGCGGCTCAAGTGCGCCATCTATGGTGACAACTTCCCCAAATGAGTTCAAAAGGCGTTGCAAAATCTTAATAGAATTGTTTCCAGAATTGACATTCATATCATAAACACTGGCCTGTAAAACCGTGGGAAGCTTATCAATTTTAGGTTCAAAATAATACTTATTATTATAAATTTCAGCTACTTGGGTGATGGTAATCGCTTTGACATCCATAGCATCAATTTGCCCGTCTTGGTTTAAATCCAAACCCAAGCGGCGCATGGTATGAAATGTAACGCCAAAATTTGTAGCACCACCTGGATCATCAGCATCATTTACATACCCGCCTTCACGGCGGATAATTTCATCTGTGATTTCATCAATGCTAATCATCGGTTTACCCTTTTAATATTAAGGATAAACTTTCACGGTTTTTATTTATTTATTTTTTACTCTGCGCTCGGCTGGTAAACACCTTGTTCTTTTAAAGCGTCGGCCACTTCTTTTGGCATGTAATTTTCATCATGTTTCGCTAAAATTTCACGGGCTTCAAAAACGCCGTTAATCAACTTACCTGTACCGATCATACCAGTGCCTTCGCTAAACAGGTCTGGCAAAATACCAGTAAAGGTCACAGCTACATCTTCATTAGTATCGGTGACAATAAATCGTGCATTAGTGCCCTCTTTAATCAGACTGCCCTCTTTTACCAAACCACCAATACGAAAAACCTCTGTAGGCGGGGGTGTGTTTTCGGCAACTTGGCTTGGACTGCGGAAAAATTCAATACCTTCCCTTGCACCATATCCAATCAAAGCCGTTGCAATACCCATCAACACAAAACCGATCACAATCAGCTGAATACGGCGTTTCTTTTTTAAACCAACAGCCATTATGGAAACACAGGGGCCATTTCCAGTCCCATCCTTTCATCGATACCCAGCATCAGGTTTGCGTTTTGCAATGCCTGTCCTGAAGATCCTTTAGTTAGGTTATCAAGAGCTGCGATTACCACCGCGCGCCCCTCAATTCTATCTGCCGCCACACCAATATGGCAAAAATTCGAGCCTCGAATATGCCGTGTGCTAGGAGCTTGCCCAAAGGGCAGCATCACAATGAAAGGTTCATCGGCATAGGCCTTTGCGAGTGTATCATAAATCACTTGCGCATCGCCTTTTACATATACATTTGCGACTATCCCGCGATTGGCAGGGATTAGTGTGGGTGTGAACTGCACCTTCACGGGTCGCCCCGCTATGGCACTAAATTCTTGATCGAACTCTGCCAAATGGCGATGTGTGCCACCTATGGCATATGGGTGCGCCCCTTCTGAAAGTTCTGCATGCAGCAAGCCTTCTTTTAAAGCACGTCCTGCACCACTTACACCCGTTTTCAGATCAATAATAATCTCATCCAGATCAATCACACCCACTTGAATCAGGGGTGTCAATGCATATTGACCAGTTGCTGCATTGCAACCCGTGCCCGCTACAAGGCGCGCGTCTTTAATCGCGTCACGGTAAAATTCGGTTAATCCGTAAACCGCTTCTGTCTGGCACCCCAAAGCATCATGCTTTCCACCATACCATTTGGCATATTCTTGCGCATCACGCAGTCTGAAATCGGCTGATAGATCAACAATCTTCAGGGTTTTCGGTAAAGCTTTTATTACTTTTTGGCTGGTTGCATGAGGTAAAGCGCAAAAACACAGATCCACATCTGAAAAATCCACCTCATCAATTTTCACCAAACTTGGTAAACCCAGATGCCGCAAGTGTGGAAACACTTCCGCCATTTCCAGTCCAGCTTTACGTTCTGCTGTCATCGCCACAATACGCATCATCGGGTGGGTTGCGATCAGGCGCACCAATTCAGCCCCCGTATAGCCAGAGGCCCCTAATATTGCGATTTTTTTTGGCTCTGACATGAGCTTTCTCCTGATTATCAATTTGGATTTAGGTGATTTTTGCGCGGTTTACAATCAGGCTGCTTCAAAATGCAGCGGTTTGGATAAAAATCGCGTAGCCGCATCACTGACTTTTTGCGGATTACCCGTTGTTAATAATCGTCCCAACCCATCTGTGCCTAACATATCGGGATGACGGATAAGATAATCTTCTAATGAAGCAGCAACCAAACTGGCCTGACTGAACACTTCAACCCCATCCCCTAATGCTGCCTGAAAGATGTGCTCTAATATCGGGTAGTGCGTACAGCCCAAAACGGCAGATTGCGGGTTGGGCATACGGCGCAATAATGCACCCACATGGCTGCGAACCATCGCTTCTGCCAATTCCAGATCATTATCTTCCAATGCATCCACCAACCCTGCACAAGGTTGTGCTTCTACATCCACACCTATGGCACGAAACGCCAATTCACGTTGAAATGCACGACTGGCAACGGTTGCAGGTGTGGCAAACAGGGCAATTTGTTTAACGTCGACTTCGCGCGGGGCCGATGTATCGCCCCAATCGCGTTCAGTCACAGCCTCAATTAAGGGTACAAACACGCCCAAAACCCGTTTGTCTGCAGGCACCCAGTTTTCCTGCATCCGCCTGCACGCCACGGCCGTGGCCGTATTGCATGCTAAGATTACCAGATCACAGCCTTCATCCCACAGACGTTCAACACCTTTGCAAGTCAGATGGTAAATATCATCTGCATCACGCACCCCGTAAGGTGCGTGCGCGTTATCACCAAGATAAGACAGGGTTAAATCGGGCATACGTTTTTGAATGCCACGATAAACCGTCAATCCGCCTAACCCACTGTCAAATACGCCAACTGGCATCTGAAAACCCCTTCATAATGCCTATGAAGGCATCATTTCGTATGTGTTCCAATCCGCTTTTGTAGCTACGCGGTCATAAAGCGATCTAGCACGATAATTATTATCGCGCGTAATCCAGCGCATCACCGGCCAACCGTTTTGCGTACAAATTCCTGCCAGATGGTTTAACAATTTCTCACCCACCTTGGCACCACGTGCCGCATGACTGACAAACATATCGTCAAGAAACCCTACTTCGGCCCCGCGCAAAGGGCTGGGCATGGCGCGGTAATGTGCAAGTGCCACCAAGTGGCCATCCATCACAATAACAATCCCCGTAACAGGTGACGTATCTGAATGCAGCCAACCCCAAGTTTGCGCCACACCTTTTTCGGTCAATTCAACCTGATAATGCTCCGCATATCCTTGGTACAAGGCCAGCCATTCGTCATAATGGCCTTTTTCCAACGGGATGGTTTTCAATTCAGTCATATCATATCTCCTTTACATGGCATCTTAAGCAAAAAAAAAGCGGCCCCGAAAGACCGCTTCTTAAAATTCGTAATAAACGTCTTAACGTTTTGAGAACTGGAAGCTCTTACGGGCTTTGGCTTTACCGTATTTTTTACGCTCAACAACGCGACTGTCGCGTGTCAAGAAGCCAGCTGCTTTCAACACACCGCGAAGCGATGGTTCATAAAGCTGCAATGCTTTTGAAATACCGTGCTTCACAGCACCCGCTTGGCCTGACAGACCGCCACCTTTTACGGTTGCCATCACATCAAATTCACCCGTTACACCAGCAACACTGAAAGGCTGTGCCAAAATCATTTGCAACACAGGGCGTGCAAAGTATTTGTTCATTTCGCGGCCATTAACGGTCACTTTACCTGAACCAGGCTTGATCCAAACACGGGCAACCGCATCTTTACGTTTACCAGTTGCATAAGCACGACCCAACTCATCACGTTGTGGTTCACGTGTGATGGCAGCAGAAACAGCTTCTGCGGATGATAGATCAGTTGCTACGTCAGCTACAGGCAATTCGCCTACGGCATCTTTTAATGCGTCCAAAGATTTGATTTCGTCGCTCATGACTGGCTCCGCGTGTTTTTAGGGTTCATAGCTTTTACGTCTAGAACTTCCGGGTTCTGGGCTTCATGCGGGTGGTCAACACCTGCATAGATACGCAAGTTGCGCATTTGCTCACGAGACAATGGACCGCCTGGCAACATACGTTGTACGGCTTTTTCCAATAGGCGTTCTGGAAATTTACCTTCCAAGATTTGGCCAGCTGTACGCTGTTTAATGCCGCCCGGATGGCCAGTGTGCCAGTAATGGATTTTGTCAGAACGCTTTTTGCCCGTTAGCTGGACTTTGTCCGCATTGATAACAATCACATTATCGCCCATATCCATAGACGGTGTGAATGTTGGCTTATGCTTGCCGCGCAAGCGCATAGCGATAATAGATGCCAAACGACCTAACACGATGCCTTCGGCATCAATGATAAGCCATTTTTTATCAATATCAGCAGGAGT